>Ga0206818_1057_pt1 | contig 34157 bp, 35 predicted proteins | sample Alteio_BWOrgCont_86_FD_152881 | JGI IMG/M metagenome (GOLD analysis project Ga0206818, IMG submission 152881) | Enriched cells from forest soil in Barre Woods Harvard Forest LTER site, Petersham, Massachusetts, United States -... | ecosystem: Environmental > Terrestrial > Soil > Temperate forest >...
TGCTATGCGTAGCTTAATGATCCTTTCTTTCATTTTCGTATTTTGTCAGGATGCTTTTTCTCGTAGCATTCCAGATAAACAATTCACAGATTCGTTAGTCCCTTTTTATTTAATTTTTCGTTCGGGTGACGAAGTAGTGCGGACCTATGAATTAAAAGTTTACAAAGAAAATAATAGGTGTTACGCTCGAAATAGTATCGAACCCGAATTTTATGTAGGGGGTAAAGTTGACAGTAATTGGACAGTAGAGTTAGACAGTAATAAAATCAAGACCTGCATAAAGTTTATAAATAAAGCAAGAACACTCCCCAAAAAATGCCAGGAATTAACTAGCTCAATAACAGAATACCAAATTGTATTTGGAAATGACACAATTAAAATCACGGGGGACTGTAAATGGGATAGCTTAGATTTTTTCAGTTTACGTGACGTACTTTTTAAAGAGCGATTTTCGGAATTAGAATTGAAAAGACTCGCGTTGGTTGAAAGATTAAATAAACAACTTCAAGGTAAATGGTATTTTATTCCTTTTAAAAAAGAACCTTTGAAAATGGACTCATTAATCCTGTCGAGAAAGAACAATTTTTTTTCTGATTGTTTTTGGGAGTTTGGAATTGATAATTCATTTAAAAGTTCCTGTAACAGCATTCTTGATAGTTTTTCCTGTAACAAAATTTTTGACCTTACTTATTCTAATAAGTATGAGTGGAGTGAAGAGGAAATCATTCTTTTAGAGGTTCAACCGGGAATGATCACCGAATCAAATGGAAATATGACATTTGGAAATGATGGCGCTACTTTTATGCTTGACACTTTGAATGACAGTAATTTGAAACTGTTATTTATGGGGAGGTGAAAGATCAGCGATTACCTTGGAAGTATTTGAGACCGTAGATGGATGTGTTTACCATTCCAGATTTGTCAACTTTTCAAAAGTTGACAAATCTACCTAAAAATAGCGGTAGCCTGAATAATATACAATGCTATCATAAAAATAAGGTTTTTAATTCGGTTTTTCTTTAATTTTGCAAGTATGACAACCACGTATCATTTGAACGTAAATGAGATTTCAATGAAGTTGCTTGACTCCATTAAAGCCGCATTTAAGGATAGTACAACAGTAGATATTACTGTTTCCGAATCAATGGATGAAACGGAATACCTGCTATCTTCAAAAGCAAACAGGGAGCATCTGGAAAGATCTATGAAGCAAGCCGAAGAAGGGGATGTTGTTGTATTTACTTTGGAAGAACTTCAAAATAAATATGGCAAATAATGAAAACAATAACCTTTACCAAGGATGCTTTATTGCACTTAAAAGAATGAAAAAAAACTGACCCGAAAACATTGTCCAAAATAGTATCCCTGGTAACAGATATAGCAGACAATCCTTTTGAAGGAATCGGGAAACCGGAACCGTTAAAATACGATTTGAAAGGCAAATGGTCCCGAAGGATTACAGAAGAACATAGATTGGTTTATGAAGTAAGAGAAACAACAATCTGGATTGGTTCGTGCCGGTATCATTATTAATTTCCCTTCAGCAGAGGAACATTTTACCTATTTCCCAGGGTAAAGCGCTTTCTTTAAGCTATCTATTTTCATATCCACGTTGATGCCGTCATCTGGTACTTTATCCTCATTGGGGTCGTTCATGGAAATAACTAATGTCGCTTTTGATACGGTCATATCCGGCCCAAGAACACGGGCAAGCATTAAGCCTGTTCTAATGGCAGATTGCTGCATTTTGTCGTTGTCTTTGCTTTTATAAAGACGGTTATTTACAATAATGATAAAAGCCTTGGAATAATCGCCATCCTGCCCATTCTGGTAGATATGAACAGAAGTAGTGTTGGGAACTATCTGCGCTTTTAAAATGCTGTCTTCAATCTGAGCGACCTGGTTCATGTCAATTCTCTTTTGTTCTTTTAGACCGCAGGATGCGGCAAGTACCAGGGATAGCAGTGAAACAAGCAAGGACAGATTTTTCATAAAAGTATCGTTTATCAAATGTACGGAATGATGACAAAATAAAATCCACCATCTTACTTGTTCTTTTCCATTTTTCCTGCGTTGAATCCCGATAGCTATCGGGATAAATAGCTCACTATTCGCAGTTTTTTCATCTTGAAAAAAAGAAAAATAACTGCGCAATATGGTAGATTTTTATTTTGTCAGCATTCCTACTATTTTATTCCCAGCACATCTTTCATGGAGAATATGCCTTGCTTGCCGGCAATGAACTCGGCGGCCAGTACGGCGCCGAGGGCAAAACCATCGCGGTTGTGGGCGGTGTGTATGATGTCAATGGTATCAATAGCCGAATCATAGGAGACCTTGTGTGTACCCGGTACGTTTTCTACCCGGTGGGCAAATATGGGTACAACTTCTTCCGGGTCATTCCCATCATTGAGCGCCCATCGTTTTTTGCCACCTGTTGTTTGGATTATTTGTTCGGCTATGGTGATGGCTGTGCCGCTGGGTATGTCTTTTTTCTGGGTGTGGTGGGTCTCTTCCACGGTTATACTATAATCGGCACGCCCTTTCATCAGCGCCGCCAGCAACTTATTGACCTCGAAAAATATATTGACGCCCAAACTGAAATTGGAAGCGTGCAAAAAAGCGGCATTATGCAATTTAGCCGCTGAATGCGCTTCGTGTAGCTGCTTATTCCACCCGGTGGTGCCACAAACCACATTTGTGCCAAACGACAGGCATCTTAATACATTCTCCTTCGCGGCTTCGGGGTTGGTAAACTCTATGGCCACATCAACCGGGCGCAGGTGTTGCGCATCCATATCCTGCTTATTGGCGCTGGTGATCCGCAATACAATATTATGGCCGCGTTTTGTGGCTGCCCGCTCTATGGCCTGCCCCATTTTTCCATAACCGATCAATGCTATATTCATACTATGCAGAAGGTAGAATGCCAAAAGTAGAAAGTAAAAAGTCAAAATCCCAAAGAAATTTGAGTTCCTTTTATACCAGGAAGCTATATAATTACAAAACGATTATTTGCCTTCCCCTGCCATACTCTGTGCCGCTATCCAGCCACTGCTCCAGGCGTGCTGGAAATTATAGCCGCCTGTTATGCCATCCACATCTGTAATTTCCCCGGCAAAATATATTCCCGGCGCTATGCGGCTCTGCATGGTCTGCGGGTCAATCTCTGAAAGGGTTATGCCGCCGCAGGTAACAAATTCTTCCTTGAAGGTTGTTTTACCTTTTACCGTATAAATATCGCGCAACAGGTGTTCCGTAAGTTTTTTTTGGGCAGTTGCGGGCAGTTCTCCCCAGCGGGTCTCCGTTATTATGCTGCATTGCAGCAACAGGTATTCCCAGAGCCTTTTTGGTAGATTGAACTGGTTTTTATTTTGCACCAATTGCTTGCCCTGTTCCCTGCGCAGGTACGAGATCGTTTCCAGCAGGTCAGCATCGCTGCGGTCATTGAGCCAGTTCACTATTACCTGGAACTCATAATTTCTTTCAGCCAGTTCGCGGGCGGCAATTGCTGAGGTTTTTAATACCGCCGGGCCGCTCATACCCCAATGCGTAATGAGCAACGCTCCCGGTTGTGCTATCTTTGTACCGGCAATTTTTATTGTCGCTTCCGGTACGCTTACGCCCATGAGTTCCGTAATGGGGTGCCGGGTGATATTAAAAGTAAACAGGGATGGCACAGGCGATTGAATGGTATGCCCAAGCGCCTGTAGCCAGCTATATTGTTCCGGTTTAGGAAAGCCCCCGGTGGCTATCAATACCACATCAGCCTGGTACACCGAATTATCGGAAAAATGTAACTCCCACCCTCCCGGAGCGGACTTTTCTATTTTCGTAATTCCTTTATGATAAAAGACCTGCACTTTATTACGCATCATTTGCTGCCAGATGCAGTCTATGATGGTTTGGGAATCATCGGTTACGGGGAACATACGCCCGTCCGGTTCTGTCTTTAATTTTACGCCTCTTTGTTCAAACCATTCTATAGTTTGCCTGGGGCCAAACCGGTATAACGACTTCTTTAAAAGCTGCCTGCCTCTTGGGTAACAGGCCACCAGTTCCGGTATATCGAAACACTCATGGGTAACATTGCACCTGCCGCCGCCCGATACTTTTACCTTTTGCAATACCTTCCCCGTTTTCTCAAACAGCGCCACCTCCACACCATCCCGGTATGGAATATTAGCCGCCGCAAAACAACCCGCAGCCCCCGCACCGATAATGGCTATCTTCATTTTATGGAATTGGAATTGGGATTTTTTTTGGAATTGGGAATTAGTAATTGGGAATTGGGATTGTTGTTTTGTAATTGGGAGTTGCGAGTGGTTTATTAAGCCAAATGCTGTTATCTATTTCAATTTTACAGCTTCTAAAACAGGTCGCTGTGTGTTCCTGTTCTTGTTAAAAGAATTGCTTTGTTGTAATTAGCTGGTACACAGGTACTTTCCGGCGCTCCTATAAGTTCATCTTCAGTAACGTTTGAATAAAGAATATGGAATTGCCCTAAATGAATCTTTTCAAATAGAATTTGTGTATCCTCTTCAAATTCATCATCATAATATCCTCCTATCACAGAAGTATCAAGATATATTTGCTGAATATGGTTTTGCATGATTTTATCTTTAATTGGGAATAAGTGAATTTTCACATTTTCACATTCCTTCATTTTCACATTAATTATCCTTTCACCTGCGCCTCTACAACTGCCAGCGCTATCATGTTCACGATCTGCCTTACAGAGCTGCCTAACTGCAATACATAAACCGATTTGCGCAGCCCCAGCAATATAGGGCCTACGGCTTCCGCGCCGCCCACTTCCTGTAGCAGGTGGTAGGCTATGTTGCCTGCGGCAAGGTTGGGGAATATGAGTACGTTGGGAGCTTCATTCACGAGGTCGGAAAAAGGGTAGTTCTCTTTCAGCAGGTCTTTATTAAATGCCACGCCCACCTGCACTTCGCCGTCAATAGTGAGGTCGGGGTGCGATTCCTTTATGCGCGCCACTGCATTGCGCACACGCTCCGCTTCCGGCGATATGCTGCTGCCAAAATTAGAGTAAGACAACATGGCAATACGCGGCTTTATATTAAAGTGGCCCAGCACATTGGCGGTGAGTAGGGTAATATCTATCAGTTCATCTTCGGTGGGGAAAAAATTGAGCGTGGTATCGGCAAAGAAAAGCGGCCCTTTTTTAGAGAGCATTATATACATGCCCGCCACCCGCTTCACGCCTTCCTGCATACCTATAATCTCCAGGGCGGGGCGGATGGTATCGGGGTATTTGCGGGTAAGGCCGGAGATCATGGCGTCCGCTTCGCCGCTGTTCACCATCATGCAGCCATAATAGGTGCGGTCGCGCATGGCTTTCTTTGCTTCATAGAGGTTGTAGCCTCTGCGTTTACGCTTCTCGAAAAACGCTTCGCCGTATTCACAACGTTTCTTTTCTGTAGCATCGCATTGTGGGTCTATTATTTCCACCTCGGCCAGGTCCAGGTTGTTTTCAGCGATCATGGAGCGTATCTTATCCTCATTGCCGAGTAGTATGGGTATGGCTATGCCATCGTCCTTAGCTATCTGCGCGGCTTTCAGCACCTTTATATTTTCCGCTTCGGCAAATACCACCCGTTTCGGGTTCTGCTTTGCCTTGTTAGTGATGTACCGCAGAATCATATCATCAGAGCCGAGGCGGCGGTATAGTTCCGCTTCATAGGCATTCCAGTCGGTAATAGGTTTTTTGGCTACCCCGCTGTCCATAGCCGCCTTTGCCACGGCAGTAGATACGCTTACCAGCAGGCGGGGGTCCATTGGTTTTGGGATGATATAAGTTGGCCCGAATTTGAGGCTGACGTTGTTATACGCCACATTCACAATATCGGGAACCGGCTGTTTAGCGAGCGCTGCCAGGGCTTTTACCGCTGCCAGCTTCATCTCTTCATTAATACTCCCGGCGCGCACGTCTAATGCGCCCCTGAAAATATACGGGAAGCCGAGTACATTATTTACCTGGTTGGGGTAATCGCTGCGGCCTGTAGCCATAACCACATCGGGGCGTGCTGCCACAGCGTCGTCATAGGTGATCTCCGGGTTTGGATTAGCCAGGGCAAAAACAATGGGTTTCTTTGCCATAGCCTTCACCATGTCACCAGAAACTACATTCCCTTTTGAAAGGCCGATAAAAACATCTGCGCCTTCCATAGCTTCGTGCAAGTCCATAGGTTCCATATCCTGAGCAAACATTTGTTTATGCTCATCAAGGTCTGTGCGGCTTTTGATAATAAGCCCCTTGCTGTCGAACATATACATATTAGCCACATTAGCGCCAAGCGCAATGTATATTTTACAACAGGAGATAGCCGAGGCTCCGGCTCCGCTGATGACGATCTTTACTTTTCCTATTTTCTTGCCTACTATATCCAGGGCGTTAAGGAGCGCCGCGCCCGATATAATAGCAGTGCCATGCTGGTCGTCGTGCATAATAGGAATGCTCAACTCTTTTTTAAGCCTTGTTTCTATTTCAAAACATTCCGGGGCCTTTATATCTTCCAGGTTTATACCGCCAAAAGTTGGTTCGAGGGCCTTCACCACTTTTACAAAATCATCAATACTGCGTGCATTAAGCTCAATATCAAATACATCAATATCAGCGTATATCTTGAAAAGCAGCCCCTTCCCTTCCATTACCGGCTTCGAGGCAAGAGGGCCTATATCTCCAAGCCCAAGCACTGCAGTACCATTGCTGATAACGGCTACCAGGTTGCCTTTTGTTGTGTACCTGTACACGTCATCGGGATTTGCGGCAATTGCTAAACAAGGCTCTGCAACACCGGGCGAATAAGCAAGCGCCAGGTCGCGCTGTGTTTTGGTCTCCTTGGTAGGAACTACCTCTATCTTACCCGGCCTTCCTTTTTCATGATATTCCAGCGCGTCTTCCTTTCTTATCAGTTGTGCCATGGTAATATGTTTTTGAGGCGACTAAGTTACGAATTAGGCTAAGAAATTTAAGTGTATCCGAGGTAAGTGCCTGGAAAACAATATTTTTACAAATATGACGAGCAGATTAATTTCCGGTTTACACTACTCATTCACTTATACAATCAAAAAAATAATTTGTTCCAGACCCAAGATTTTACTCAAAAAACACGTCTATATAAAGGGGAACCTGTAATAAGGTAAGAAAAACTGCTGCACTATATTAACGGTGCTTATTTTTATGAACGTTTCTCAATAAAAAATTAATGCAAAAATAATTTTGTATAACTAAATAAATTATATTCAAATTGATTTTCCAATTTGCATAAATTGAATTGAATTGATTAAATTTGCCCGCTTACGGATAATTGAAACTAAATAATTCATCTGTAGAGGTCAATTACACTTATTTTTTTGTTAATAAATAATTGGCTTTCCCGAAAAATAAAGATATAAAAATACAAAACATGAAAAGAACTTTTTACTTACCTGGTTTGCTGTTTACTTGTTTGCTGTTGTGTAATGTAGCTGCGAGGGCCAACACGCCCGTAATTACCACTAACCCGCATAACATTACCGTATGTTCCGGCGTTTTGGCATGGTTCAATGTAATTGCCACAGATACTCCGGGAACCAGGGTAATGCACTATCAATGGCAGGTATCTACCGATGGCGGCGCTACCTGGTCTGCTGTAAGTTCCGGCGCTACTTATTCTATCATTCAAGATACACTTAAAGTTTTAGCCAGCACCTCATTAGCCGGGTATAAGTACAGGGGTGTGGTTATAGACAGCATCACAAGCGGAAGCGATACTTCAACCGCTGCAATGCTTGGGGTGGATACTGCAAACGCGGGCAGCATTTCAGGGGCTTCATCGGTATGCGTTGGGGTTACGATCCCATTTTCTGATGCAGTGACCGGTGGAGTATGGAGCAGCAATAATGCCCATGCTACAGTTACCGGCACAGGCATGGTTACCGGCATTACGGCAGGCACAGACTCTATTCTTTATACCATTACCAATACTTGCGGTTCCACAGCAGCTATCAGCCCTTTAACTGTTAATCCTGTTCCGGCAGCAGGTGTGGTAACAGGCCCGAACACAGTATGCCAGGGTTCTGCCATTACATTAACGGATACGGTAACCGGCGGCGTATGGAGCAGTAGTTCCCCTTCTATAGCTACCGTTGACCCTACCGGCATCGTTACTGCTGTTGGCCAGGGGTTTGATACGGTAGTCTATACTACAACCAATGGCCTTTGTAATTCCATTGCATGGGAGGTGGTAAGAGTTGATACTTTTGTAACAGCATTGCCAATAACCGGGCCAACGGTTACCTGTGCCGGCTATTCGGTTGATCTTATGAACGCCAATGTTTTAGGCACCTGGACATGGAGCGCAAGCAACGCTTCGGCTACCGTGAATCCTTCGGGATCAGTTATGGGCGCGGCAGAAGGCCTGGATACGATAACTTATGCTTTCACTAACGCCTGTAATAGTGTAACCTCAACCGATACAGTGCATGTGGATACGATGTTGAGCCACGGTGTAATTTCAGGCCCATCGGCTGTATGCGCCGGTTCTGATATTAGTTTAAGTGAAACAGTTCCGGGCGGTACCTGGTTTAGCAGCAGTTCCTCAATTGCGGTAGTCAGCGGCGCCGGTACTGTAACAGGTGTAGCCCAGGGATTGGCGGTAATATCTTATTTTTTAACTAACGGTTGCGGCGCAAGTATTGCCACGCATACTGTAAACGTATTTGCAACGGCGGCGGCTATTACCGGCGTTGACAGTGTAGGTACCGGGAATACGCTTACATTGCATGACGCCACTACCGGTGGTACATGGAGCAGCAGTAACCTGGGAATTGCCACAGTTGGCAGCGCAACAGGAATTGTAACAGGTGTGTTCACAGGTATTGCCACAATCACTTACACCGTAACCAACCTGTGTGGTACCAGCTACGCAACAATGACAATAAATGTTGGACATCTCCCTTCTATTACTGGTACCATTACCGGGGTTGATTCTGTATGTGTAGGGTCAACAATAACCTTGGCAGATACCGTCGTTGGCACAGGCGGAGGTGTTTGGTCGAGCAGCCGCGACACCATAGCTACCGTAAACAATGCCGGCGTGGTAACCGGGGTAGCTAAAGGGCTTGTAACTATTTCTTATACTGTTCATAATGCTTTTGGCAGCACCCGCGCTACAAAAACGATATACGTTAATGCTATACCTGTGGTTACTGTTACCGGGCCAAACATACCTGCATTAGGAGGCGACTATTTTTTAATAGGCACTCCTGACGGAGGTGTATGGACTACCAGTAATATTAAATTAGGTGAATTTATTTCAGTAACTGATGTAACTGATTCAACAGGTTATGTAAGCTCGGGTTCCTATGTTGTTACCAGCGGCGGAATAGATACTTTATATTATACCGTTACCAACACTTGTGGCAGCGCGTCTGCCTATTTTATAATTAATGTGCCTATAAAGAATACAGGCGTTAATGTATTTACAAACAGCGCGTCTGTATTAAATGTATATCCGAATCCAAACGAAGGGGCATTTACCGTGAATTTATCTTCTGATGTTAATGAGCCGGTGCATGTGGCCATAACAAATATCAGCGGCCAGTTAGTGAAGGAATTAACACTTACTACCAACCAATCGTTTGATATAAAACTTAATGAGCCGGCGGGAATTTACTTCCTGTCAGCGGTTACTGCTACCGGTAAATACAGCGCAAGGATTACCATAGCTAAGTAAACAAATTTTAAACACATTTTTAAAAAGGGCTGGCAATTTGCCAGCCCTTTTTAAATCATGCCTGGTGATCCTGAACTTTTACGCAATTAAATTCTATTTTTGCCGGGCAACTAAAAACAATAACCATGAGTTTCATTACCGATATTATAGCAAGGCAAATCTTAGACAGCCGGGGAAATCCGACAATTGAGGCAGATGTGCATACCAGCGATGGGGCTATGGGCCGCGCCGCAGTGCCCAGCGGGGCAAGTACCGGCAAGCATGAGGCCGTGGAACTGCGTGATGGAGACAAGAAAAAATACCAGGGGAAAGGCGTGCTTAAAGCAGTAAGCAATGTGAACGATATTATAGCCGAAGACCTTTACGGCTGGGATGTAACGGACCAGCGCGGGCTTGACAAAGCAATGGCAGATATAGACGGCACTGCAAATAAAAGCAAACTCGGCGCCAACGCAATACTTGCCGTAAGCATGGCTGCGGCAAAAGCTGCGGCGTTAACTGTAGGATTACCCTTGTATCGCTACATAGGGGGCGCGAATGCAAAAACATTGCCGGTGCCTATGATGAATATACTTAACGGTGGCGCCCATGCAGATAATAAAATAGATTTCCAGGAGTTTATGGTCATGCCCACCGGGGCCGGTAGTTTCAGCGAAGGGCTGCGCTGGGGCGTGGAGATATTCCATACGCTTAAAACGGTTTTGAAAGAAAAAGGCTACAGTACAAATGTTGGTGATGAGGGCGGTTTTGCCCCAAACATACAAAGCAATGAAGAAGCAATAGAAACCGTGCTGAAAGCAATAGAAAAAGCCGGGTACAAGCCGGGCCTGCAGGTGAACATAGCTATTGACGCCGCAAACAGCGAATTGTATAATGACAAGGATAAAAAATACCATTTCCATAAGAGCGACGGAAAAAAAATGAGCAGCGATGAAATGGTGGAATACTGGGTGAAATGGTGCAAAAAATACCCTATAGTGAGCCTTGAAGACGGCATGGCTGAAGACGACTGGAAGGGTTGGAAAAAACTCACCGATGCGCTTGGGGATAAAGTGCAGTTGGTTGGCGATGACCTGTTTTGTACGAATGTAACACGTTTGGAACGAGGCATTAAAGAACATATTGCCAATGGCCTCCTTGTAAAGGTAAACCAGATAGGAACCATCAGCGAAACAACAGACGCTGTAAGCCTGGCGCAAAATAACCGCTATAATACCGTAATGAGCCACAGAAGCGGGGAAACGGAAGACACTACCATAGCCGACCTTGTGGTAGCGCTGAATTGCGGCCAGATAAAAACGGGTTCCGCGAGCCGCAGCGACCGGACGGCAAAGTATAACCAGCTATTAAGAATAGAGGAAGCGCTCGGTGACAATGCGTATTACTCGGGTAAGGCGTTGAGGTTTTTTTAATCGCTAACTCAATGCTCAATGGCTGAATGCTCAATGGCTGAATGCTCAATATGAGTAAATACCCAATTGACAAGGGTGGGTAAGTGTGGATATGTTGATAACGATGGTGGTAAGGTATTGGGAGAATTGGTGTAATTTTAGGTTATGAAAAAGTTGTTCAGAATACTGGCCAATAAATATTTACTCACTGCCGTGGCATTTGTGGTATGGACTTTGTATTTTGACCAGAACGATTATATGACTTTACAACAGCGGCAAAAGGAGCTTAATGGCGTAAAAGATAATATTACCTATCTGAATACGGAAATTGCCCGTATGAACAGCGAGCGGAACGCATTACTTTCCGATCCTGCTAAACTGGAACAATACGCACGCGAAAATTACAGGATGAAGCATGAAGGCGAAGATGTGTATGTAATAGAAGATGGTTCTAATGGCTCAATAGCTCAATAGCTCAATGGCTGAATTATATTGTCAGAAACCCCGTCAGTACACTTTTTCAGTGTCAGACAGGGTTTCAATTTATTCTCTCCGTTAAAGCCGTAATATGGTTTTATAGTCTTTTACTATTCAGCAATAAGAAGAAATTGTTGGAAATAGAAACATTGCTGTGCATTATCTGGTAAATAGTACCCAACTTTGGGCTATTATTTTCGAGAAGCGATGATCACAGTAATATCAGGCACAAACAGGTCGGACAGCATGACGTTGCGGACGGCAAAGCTGTACCACAAATTATTAGCTGAGCGGGCAGATAATGTGCATCTTTTTTCGCTTGAAAATAAACAGGTGTGGGAGCGCGGCCCTGCAATGATGGCATTGGAAAAACAATACCTGATTCCAGCACAGAAATTTGTTTTCATATTGCCTGAATATAATGCCAGTTTCCCCGGCATACTGAAACTGATGATAGATAACAGCGATATTAAACAATGCTGGTGGTATAAAAAGGCAATGCTGGTGGGTCTTTCAGACGGGCGGTCAGGCAACCTGCGCGGGTTGGAACATATGACCGCAATACTGCACTATATGAAAGTGCATGTGCTGTATAACAAGGTGCTTCTTTCGCGGATAAATGAAGAAATAGACAGGATTGGCAACCTATTAAAACCCGAAACAGAAAAGGTGATCATAGAGCAGGTGGAAGACTTTTTGAAATTTTAATGCCGTGCGATGTGGCACACCTTTTTTCAGGTGTGCCACATCTATAGGTGATAGCAGAACAGCAGTTTAATTTTTAAGCGATTATGAGATTGAGGTTGATTATTATTCTGAGCATTATCGGGCTGGCCGAATATTATAGCTTTATAGTAGTGCGGTCTTCGGTGCGCAATATGCCTACGGTTTGGCGCATCACGCTCACCACATTATACCTGCTGCTCACCACGCTTAGCTGGCTGGGGCTTATCCTTTTCCGGCAGATAAACTGGGCTGCGGTGCCACACCTGCTCCGCAATGTATATATCGCCTTTGTGCTGGGGTTTGTGGTAGGAAAGATACTCGTATTGCTGGTGATGCTGGTGGATGATATACGCAGGCTGATAACCTGGTTGGTAACATCGCTTGCCTATGGCAGCACAAACGCATCAGCCGAAGCCAACGGGGGCATAGAACGTTCTGTGTTTCTGAAACGGACGGCATTAGTGCTTGGCGGCATTTCTTTGCTGGGATTTACCTATGGTATCAGCAACAGATATAAATACAGGGTAAGGAAGATAAAGCTGAAGATCGCTTCATTGCCTGATTCATTCAAAGGCTTAAAAATCCTGCAAATATCAGATATACATACCGGCAGCTTTGATAATCATGGTGCGGTGGCTCATGGCATTCAACGTATAATGGACCAAAAAGCGGATATTATTTTTTTCACGGGCGACCTGGTAAACAACCATGCCGATGAGGTTGACGCAAAATACCAGGAAATATATTCCAGGCTGAAAGCGCCAATGGGGGTGTATTCCACACTTGGCAACCACGACTATGGCGACTATGTGCAATGGCCAACGCCACAGGCAAAGATAGACAACCTTGACAAGCTGAAAGGCATACATGCTGCAATGGGCTGGCGGCTGATGATGAATGAACACATAGTATTGGAACGGGGCAATGATAAGATCGCTATTATAGGCATAGAGAACTGGAGCGCCAAAGCCAACTTCCCCAAGTATGGCGATATGGCCAAAGCCTATGCCGGGCTGAAAGAAAAAAACATCCCTGTCAAAATATTGCTTTCCCACGACCCGTCGCACTGGCACGCGCAGGTGATACCGGAATACGGCGATGTGCAGCTAACACTAAGCGGCCATACGCACGGTATGCAGTTTGGCGTGGACAGCAAGTGGCTTAAATGGAGTCCGGTACAGTATATGTACAAGGAGTGGGCAGGGCTATATACCGAGGGCGAACAGAACCTGTATGTGAACAGGGGTTTCGGTTTTCTCGGATACCCTGGCAGGCTGGGCGTAATGCCGGAAATAACGGTGATAGAACTGGCGTGATTGGGTTTTTGCTAAAAAAGATCGCTGTGTGTGCCGGTTCTTGTTAAAAAAATTGCTTTTCTATCTTCGTCTTTTTCCCAAATCAAAAGCCAGTCATTTTGAATATGGCACTCTAAGAAACCAGAATAATTTCCGGTTAATTTGTGTGTTTTATATTTTGGAGGCAACTCGCCTGTAAATTCCAACTGCCCAAAAACCTGGTTGATCAAAGCTAAATTCAAGCCTCGCTTTTTACACAATTTGTAATCTCTTTCAAATTGCTTTGTAGTATTTAGTTGATACACAGGATTATTTATTCAGAAATGAAATAAGCTCTTTTGTGTTTTTGTGTTTAGTGGTTTTCCGCTTCCTTGCCTGTTCCATCGCTTTAATGGTTGTAGCATTAGCGCCTGATTCTATTTTGGCAAAAGGCAATGTTTTCACGTATTGTAAGAAACCTTGAGATTGTTTATCTGCGGTGTCAATTACTATATAAGTCATAGCTTGTAATTTTATACAAAGGTAGCAAATTCAATATAAATATTAAGATTGAAATGAGTTCTCAATGATTGAATAAACATTTTGGTCTCTGATTTGGAATTGCTTTGACATATACTGGATGAAATAAATTTTGTTCTGGATACGGTCAATGGCAAAGACACGATGAAGTTATTCTATTGAATCCTTTGGTAGTTCCAAATTAGCCTATCAAGAAGTTTAGGAGTTATTTTATAACCGCGCTTGTTAAGCTCCAGTGTAACATCTACTAATAACTTTTCGCATTGTAGAAGATTAAACTTTGCATTGGTAGCATCTTGGAGGAAGCGTATTATCATTCTATCAGGCTTGATAAGTTTATCATTGCCAGACAACATTAGAAAATATTTAAGGGAAATCCCACTTCCTTGGCCTGGAATATTTTTTATACAAAATTCAAAGCTGCTATTAATAGCAATCTTGGGTATGTCTTGATAATATTCGACACCAAAGTCTTTAAGAACAGATAAAAATCTAATCACAGCATCGGCTTTAAGAATGCCATTTTTTACGGATGTTCTCTGCCGGTTATTATAAGCATATTCTGCTAATCTTTGAACAGGTGTATCCCCAAATAATTTTAAAAAATCTGTAGTTGAAATTTGATCTTCAACTTTAGGAATGGTTGCTTTTCTTTTAGCGCGTTGTCCTATCTGATAATATTCGCAAAGGTGTTCAACAGTATTTGTTACTCCTTCGTAACGAACGCCTATAGAAAATACGCTGTCAACAACACATAACGGCATTGAAGCGTAATAATATTCTTTCTCTAAATGTGCCGTTTCCAGATCAACCAGCCTATCAATACAATATTCCGTTGTTTTAAAAATTTGCTCCTGCATAGAACTTTCCAAGGTTTAATCTATTGAATGGCAATAAAAATAGTCATTAAAATTATAAAAGTGTAAAAGAATGCAGATCATTATACCTTTTGTTCCGCGAACAACCCTAATTGAAATATAAATCCATTTCCTAAGCCATTGCATTTATTTTGTTAGTGTTCCTTACCCACAAAATACTTAGGTTTGCAGCTATAAAAATATAGTATGCAGCAATCCGTATTAGACCAAATGCAGCAGATGGGCCATGAGCAGGTAGTATATTGCCAGGACCCACATACCGGCCTTAAAGCCATTATAGCCATACACAACACTACGCTTGGCCCGTCGCTTGGCGGTACGCGGTTATGGAATTATAACAACCATGAAGACGCCCTTATTGACGCACTCCGCCTGAGCAGGGGTATGACCTATAAATCGGCTATCAGCGGATTGAACCTGGGGGGTGGAAAAGCGGTATTGATAGGCGACGCGGCAAAACTGAAATCGGAAGCATACTGGCGCAGGTACGGAAAATTTGTGAACAGCCTGAATGGTAAATACATAACTGCCGAAGACGTGAACACATCGGCAAAGGATATGGAGTTCATAGGCATGGAAACCAAGTTTGTTACCGGCCTGCCTGAATTTGCGGGTGGTAGCGGCGATCCTTCTCCATTCACTGCTTACGGGGTTTATACGGGTATGAAGGCGGCGGCAAAAAATGCCTGGGGCAATGATAGCCTTAGCGACAAAACGGTGCTGGTGCAGGGCGCAGGCAATGTAGGCCAATACCTGATCGGCTACTTAGTAAAAGAAGAGGTGAGGGTGCTTGTGTGCGACATTAATGAAGACCGGCTGAAAACTGCAAAGCAAAAATACCCGGTTATAGAAGTGGTTGCCAACGATGACATTTTTGACCTTGAGTTTGATATATACGCACCATGCGCACTTGGCGCAACTGTAAACAGCGATAGCATCAGTAAAATGAAATGCCATGTAATAGCCGGCGCAGCCAACAACCAGCTTGCCGATGAAAATATACATGGCCCCATGCTGGTGGAAAAGGGCATAATTTATGTGCCGGATTTCCTGATAAATGCGGGCGGCATTATTAATATCAGCGTGGAACTGGAGGGGTATAACAAGGAAAGGGCATTAAGCATTGTGGAGAAAATATACGGGCGGACATTGGAAATATTTGCTCTTGCCGAACAGGAAAATGTACCTACCCAATTTGCCGCCATGCGCATAGCAGAGAAGCGCATAAAGGATATAGCCAACCTGCGGGTTGGCATATAACCGCTATTTTTTTTAATGGCTGAATTTATAAATGACGGGGTTGGATACCGCGTCTTGCTCGTGGCAATTGAGGTGTATGTCTTCAATATAAAACGTTACGCTGTCGTAATCCCATGTTTTGATAACATCTTTCTGCACCTGGGTATAATCTTCGGTATTGGAATACAGCGGCCCATAAAACGGGTGGCCCGGAGCCTCCAGAGAAATGGAAAAACCGGAGACCCTGCAACCCACCGAATCTGTTATTAATTTAGTGTTCGCCATTATTTCTTTCAGCGTGGTATTGTAAGATGGAATGTTCGCGATCCACACCCTGGGCGGCGGAAGTTCTTCATTTTTTTTCTTATGCTGGCCATATGAAAGAATTGATGGCAGCAGTAAGAGCATTAATAGCAAGTTCTTTTTCATAACGGTCTTAAAGTTACAAATATTTCCCAGTACAGTTAACCTGCACCTTCTTCAATCTTTCCATAGAGTTTTTCGCAATGCCTGAATTGTAATTTGTCAAAAACACTTCTCTCAAAAATAGAATGAAGATAGTTTAACAATATGCAAATTATTATTAATATTTTTTTTAAAGGCAGCTTGCCAAAATAAGCCTTTGACACAATGGGTAAACGGATCATCTGCAACTTTCTACATCTCATTTTGCAAAAAGCGTTACCTTTTTCAAGTGCGTTGTCGGCCAAGTATCTTTTTCACCAGCGCTGCATCATCGGGGGTATTCGCATTCATGAGGGAATCAGGATTTTTGGGAATAAGTATTTTCACGCGGTCATTGCTTCTTATCAATACTTTCCTGGCGCAGGTAAGCCCGTCTGATAAATAAGAAAGTAATACAGGGAAACTACCAGGTTCCCAAATAGTGATCAATGGCTCCGGAAGCCCGTCAAAAGGGCTTTTGAATGTGGTGGCTATACAGGAAGTATCTCTATGCTGCACCAGAAATTGCAGTGTGTCCAGATCCAATAACGGAAGATCACAGGCGGTAACCAACCATGCCTTATCCGGCTGGCTTTTAAGTGCGGAAAGAATTGCTCCATAGGGACCAATTCCCGTATAAGTATCGGTAAGTATTTTGTAGTTAGTATCTATTTCATTTTGTTGTTCCGCACGGCAGGAAATGAATACATCTTCACATACTTTGTTTAACAAGCCTGCCATATAATATCGCTGCTCCATGCCATGCCACTGTATCGCGCCCTTATCATAGCCCATGCGCACACTTTTACCCCCCGCAAGTACAAGGCCATTCAGGGCAGGTATTGTTATATTATTCTGCCCGTTTAAAATCACTTTTACCTCCTGTTTTTTCCATCAGCTTTGTTTCCTTTATCACTATATCATGGCTAAGCGCCTTGCACATATCATAAACCGTAAGCGCCGCAATGCTGGCGCCAACAAGGGCTTCAAGTTCTATTCCCGTTTTGGCGGTAATGCTGGCAGTGCAGTCAATCACCACTTCCTGCTGCTCATTAATATGTATCTCTACCTTGCAGTTATCCAGTCCCAGCGGATGGCAAAGCGGTATCAGTTCCCCCGTTTTTTTTGCGGCCATTATACCTGCAATTATAGCGGTCTGGAACACGGAGCCTTTCTTGCTTTGTATATCCCCATTGGTAAATTTTGCGATTACCTCCAATGGTACAGATACAATGCTCCTTGCCCTCGCCACGCGCAGCGACACGGGTTTTTCGCTTACGTCAACCATTGCAGGCTGACCTTTTTCATTGATGTGTGTGAAATTGTTCATTGCTATATTATTCTTTTAAACGGCCATATCCTAAATACCTCACCTTTACTAAAATTACTTCTTTCCAGCGGAAGTTCCATAAAAGCGTCGGTATCCAGCAAATTAGCGAAATCGCCGGAACCATTACCTTCCATTGGCGTTGCCAGTAGTTGCCCTTGCTCATTAATGTTCAGCTTCACCTGTACAAAGTATTGTAATGGCGCAACAAAAGTAACGGCTGCATTCAGTATTGCGCAAAGTTTAGGAATTGGGAATTGGGAATTGGGAATTGGGATGCGATTACTATTGAGATTTGGCATTTGCTTTAAAGAGGCTTCCAGCCATGGCAAAAAATACCTGTGCAGGCACATAAAAGTAGAAACCGGGTTGCCGGGAAAAGCAAAAACCAATGCGCCGTTTGTGTGCTTGCCAAACCAGAATGGTTTGCCCGGTCTCTGCTGCACTTTGTGGAACAACTTTGTCACCTGCAATTCCTCCAGCGCCTGCGGCACATAATCAAACTTACCCATTGACACCCCGCCGCTTAAAATCAGGACGTCATATTGTGCTATGCAATTGCTGATCTGCTCTTTTGTTATTTCCGGTTCATCGGGTATGTGCAGCATATCGGCTTGCAGGCCATATTGCTGTAACACAGCCCTGACCGCATAATTATTGGAACGCCGCACTTGCCAGTCTGTTGGCTGTGCCGCTACATTCACCAATTCGCCACCCGTAGAAATAATAACCACTTTGGGTAATTGCTTTACCAGCAACATACTTTTGCCTACAGACGCAGCCATGCTTACTAATGCCGGGTCTATCACCCGGTTTGCCGTTGCTACTATATCTCCTTGTTTTTTATCCCTCCCTTTGCGATGCAGATTCTGGCCTTTTTTAATATCGTCTGTAAGTATGGTAGCGTTTCCATTTTTTATATCCACATCTTCGTAGCGTATTACCGTATCGGTTGTGTCCGGCAATGCTCCGCCGGTCATTATCTCCACACATTCATTTTCATTTTCAATCTCTACAGGCGCATCTCCGGCTGCAATTGTGGCTTTTATATTAAAAGAACGAATTCCATTTTCAAAAGCGGCATAGCTAATTGCAATACCATCCATTGTTACCCGGTTGCATGGCGGCAGATCCCGGTCTGCTTTTATGTCTTCCGCCAATACCCTCCCCAAAGCCGATTCAAAAGGAACCAGCCCTCTGCCATAGCTTCTGGCCTGTGCCTGTATTATTTGTTCGGCTTCAAAAACACTAACCATGGACTAAGATTTTTAGGATTTAAAGATTATAGGATTTGCGATTAAAGTTGTTACAATTTCATTATAGACTTTATGCGTTTGAATCAGGGTGTTTGGTGTTATAGATGCGTTTATATTCAAGACTGGGCGAACCGAAATTAAGCAACAATCCCACCGGTAAATTATATGCTTCAAGATAATTTCTGCATTGGTTAATATGCTGGTCGTTCAGTTTTATAATTGCTTTTAGTTCTACCATAATTATAGATTCAACAAAAAAATCAACCCTCCTTGTTCCAATATTCTCACCTTCATAAAGAATGGTCATTTCCATTTCCCTTGAGAAAACCAAACCTTGTTTTCCCATTTCAATAGCTAACGCTCTTTGATAAATTACTTCCTGGAATCCATTTCCAAGTATTGTATGCACTTTCATAGCGCAGCCAATAATTTTGTGGGTTATTTCATTATATATATACAAGTATGTTTAGAAAAATAAAAGTATGAAAATCAACAACACAGAATACCTTGTATTCTTTACTTGCGCATCTTAAAATCATCTAATTCTATAAATCTTAGTTCAGACTACCCTCCTATCGCCGCCATTGATTCATGTGCGCCGTTTTTTGCAGCCCTGTTATGTTCCGCCTCCCAGCCATCTTTTGCGCGGTGGTTCATTGCATTTACTAATGCTTTTTCTAATTCTGCATCACTCATTCCTTTGCGTGCCAGGTCTTTTATATTCAGCACGCCATCGTCATAAAGGCAGGTTTTGAGCATACCCAGCGGTGTTATACGGATACGGTTGCAGGTGCCGCAAAACGAGCGCGTGTATGCAGCAATAATACCTACGCTACCTTTATGTCCGGGAATATGGTAGTTGTAAGAAGTAGAATAAGCAGGGTCTGGTATTTTTTCTATTGCAGGGAAATGGTTTTTTATGGTTTCTAATATTTTCACATGGTCCCAATACAGGGCAGTATAATGTTTGTCTCCGCCGTTAAATGGCATTTCTTCAATAAAGCGCACACTCACCGGCAGGTCTTTTGTAAGGCTTACTAATGGTATTATGTCTGCTATATTCTTACCTTCCATCACTACTGCATTCAGCTTTACATCCATACCGTGTTGTAGCAACTGCTCCATAGTATCCATCACTGCGGGTAGCTCATCGCGGTGGGTAATGGCGAAGAAACGGTTCCTGTCCAAAGTATCCAGGCTAAGGTTTATGGAGTGTATGCCCAGCTTTTTAAGATCAGGTACTAATGGTGCGGTAAGCACCCCGTTGGTGGTGATGGTGATTTGTTTCAGGCCGTTTAATTTCGACAGGTCAGCTAAGAAGGGCATGATGTCTTTCCGCACAAAAGGCTCGCCGCCGGTAATGCGTATTTTTTCAATACCCATTTTCACAACCAATGAGCAAATACGCATTAGTTCTTCAAAGGTCATCAGTTCGGTGCGGGAAAGCCAATCTATGCCTTCTTCCGGCATACAGTAAAAACAACGCAGGTTGCACCTGTCGGTAACAGCCAGCCGTAAATAGTTGATCACTCGTCCATGATTATCTGACAGCACAATTATCTTTTTAACTACACAAATACCGGTATTGCATCCATTTTATCATAATCAAAATTACACGAAAAAGCCGAGGTAAATGATACGCAGGGTATAAATAGAAGAAGCTGCCCCGGACAGGAACAGCTTTACTATTTGAAATATCAGGTTACTTACTTCTTACGGTAGTATATCTGGTCGTCATTAAATTCAGTAATGGCTTGCAAAGAAGCATTTGCCATACGTTCGTAAATGCGCGATATTTCTATCTGCTCTTTATTTTCATGCACTTCTTCCAGGTTATCGCCATGCACGGTGAACTCATCGAGCTTGCGGTGAAGTTCTTCCTTCATGGTTACGGAAAGTTGGTTGGCGCGCCGGGATATAACTGCAATGGATTCATACAGGTTGCCGGTTTTTTCTTTCATGGCTACTACATCGCGTGTTTCCACAAGTGGATTAACAGATGTCAGCGATCTTCTATTTGTGTTGCTCATCGCGTATTTTTTTTATGTTATTATCTGCTTCGGTATAAAGCTCGTCCGCGTCTGCAATATACTTAGATTGCGGGTAACTATCCTTAAATTCTTTATAAGCGCCTATAGCGTTGGCATATCTTTCCTCTTTTTTCTCATATATGCTGGCTTTAGCGTATTTGTACATGGCCTTCATTATCATGAACTGGTACAGGTCGGCATTCGGCGATTCGGGGTAATTGCGAAGTACACTCTTATATGCTACCGTAGCGGCTTTGAACTGGCTGATATTGAAATAAAGTTTGGCTGCATCAGCCTGTTTCAGTTCCAGTTTTTGCTGCGATTTGTTTATGTAATCATTGGCTTCCGCTATCCGGGCCGACTTAGGATACCTGTTCACATAAGATTGCAACGCTTCCAGCGATTTTACGGTATTGGTCTGATCCAGCGAATATTTCGGGGCATATTTATAAAGGCTTACCGCGCTCATGTATTCGCATTCTTCGGCATCCTTACTTGCAGGGAAGTATTCGGTAAAATTTTTAAAATAATAAGAGGCTTCCACATAGTCCTTCATGTAGTAGAAGGTATAGGCATACTTATAAAAAAGCACTTCGTAGTTGCGGGTACTTTTCATTATAGGCATCAGTTCTTTATACAGCACATTGGCATGTTGGTAGTCTTTCTTATCGAAATACTCATTAGCCTTGGTCAGCTTGTAGTTCACATCACTGCTCTTCCTGATCTTTTCAAATCCACCGCAAGAGGAGAAAAGCGTTACGCAAATAAATAAATATAATAAATTTTTCAACTGAAAGCGCATAAGGGGACGCAAATATATTGAAAAAAGCGGGCTTTGCATCAAGAGGGTTGTTAAAAGGGTTAAAAAGTTACCTACAATCGCCTTATCCTTTCAATAATTCCCGTAGTGGAATAGCCATTTACAAAAGGGATGACCGCTACTGCGCCGCCATTGTTTTGAACAAATTCGGCGCCTGCTATCTTGTCTATTGTATAGTCGCCGCCTTTTACCAGCATATCGGGCTTTATCAGTTTTATCAGGTCTTCGGGGGTATCTTCGTCAAATAAGCAGACTGCGTCCACACAAAGCAAAGAAGCCACCTGGAAAGCGCGGTCATTTTCGTTGGTTAGCGGCCGTTCTATACCTTTTATGCGTTGCACAGAACTATCTGTGTTTACCCCCACAATTAAAATATTCCCAAAATCTGCGGCATTGGCAAGGTAATCAAGATGGCCATGGTGCAGTATATCGAAGCAGCCATTGGTGAAAACGATCTTTTTTTGTGTGGCGCGCCATACATTGCATTCCCTCACCAGGTCTTCCCTGTTATATATTTTGTGCAGTATCCACTGTAGCTTGTGCATCTTTTTTGCGGTTGTAGGAATGAATGAATAATAGCGATATAACCCCAAGTATAATAATTATACCCGTCTGCACGGCCCACGCTATCCACCCGAAGGCCTGCGCCGGTACATCGGGTATCTGGTAAGCGGCGAGAATTTGGGCTACAAGCAAGGTATATAACCCTATTCCACCCGGAGTAACGATCATACCCACGCTCCCGTACACTAAAACCACGAGCGCGGCAAGGGCGGTGAGATGATGTGTATCGGGCAGGCTCTTCAGGCCTATGTATATCTGTGTCACATACATAAGCCATATCAACCCGGTATAGCCAATGAATTTCCACCTTTTCTTCATATGAAGAATAGAGAGTATGCCATGGTTCATCTCCTTCATAAACCGCCCGAACTTGGTTTCCTTATTCTTTTTATAAATGATAATACTGGCAACAATAAATAAAACAATGACGCCAAGTACGATGAGCAAAACAGTATGATGGCGCTCTATCTTTTTTCCGAGGTCATTCATTTTGTCGCCTACATATTCATTGATAACATGAAACTGCAAAAGGAAAGCGCCGATAGCAATAATAAGCAGGCACAGTATATCGAAGGCGCGCTCCGCAACTATGGTACCGATCATCTTGTGTGCGGGCATTTTTTCGTATTTCGCCAGTACGGTGCATTTGGCTACCTCGCCTGCCCGTGGCAATGCAAGGTTGGTAATATACCCTATCATTACCGCAAAAGTGGTATTTACGATGGTAGGTTTCATACCTACTGTTTCTAATAAATACCGCCAGCGCAAGGCGCGGAAAAAATGAGAAAAAAAGCCAGCAATACCAATAGGTATCAGGTACCAGGCATTGATACTTTTTATTGCATTTATCAGTTCGGTCTCCTGCGCATCCGTAAGCTCATGGAGCATGTGATAAACGATACCTATGCCCAGCCCAAGAAAAATCAAGTATTGCAATATGGTAAGCAGGGCCTTCTTCATAATCTTATAAAGGTAGTTTAGGATTACAAAGTATTGTTTTCCTTTGGAAAAATTATTACCGGCTTGTGTTTTTTTGCTTCCTCAAAATCCATAGACGCATAAGATACAATGATCACCAGGTCTCCTACGGATATTTTGTGGGCTGCAGGGCCGTTCATACAGATCATACCTGATCCCCTGGTACCTTTGATCACATAGGTCTCTAACCGCGCACCGTTTTCAATATCCAGTACCTGCACTTTTTCATTTTCAATAATGTTGGCAGCATCCATAAGGTCTTCATCAATGGTAATACTGCCTATATAATGAAGGTTTGCCTCGGTTATCTTTACCCTATGGATCTTAGATTTTAATACTTCTATACGCATAGCGGCGCAAAGGTACGGGTTTAGTTGATAGGGTGAAATGGTTTAAGGCGGTTATTCTCTTTTTGATGCAAATTGCCTAATTTGCGTAGCATTCTGATTAAGCAACAATGACAAAATAAATATGAAAAAACTAATTGCTATTTTTACCTTGCTTACGTCCTCTTCCGTAATGTCTTTTGCACAGGCAGAACAATCTGCGGAAGCACAGCAACCTGACACTTCAAAACATGCGCCCTTCTATCAGCCACGGTATAAGCCGGAGGAGTTGGCGGAGCGGCAAACTAAAATGTATGAAAAAAGGCTTACGCTGAACAAGAAGCAATACCAAAAAGTATATGAAACAGAGCTTGACTATTGGCAACAATACCAGAAGATAAGGATAAACATCAGCGAGCCTGATCCTGTCCAGTTGAACCAATTAATTACTGACAGGAACGAGGGAATTAAAAACGTATTAACCCCGGAGCAGTTAAAAAAATTTGAAGCCTCATTACCTATCCCGGCGCACAAAGCGCCAACCGCTAACCTGCCGCCACCACCTCCTGCACAGAAATAACCTATGGTAATACCTGGTACGCTCAGCAATTTTCACATTTGCATATTGTCACATTTTCACATTTGGCATGTTATCCACCAGGTATTTCCAAATGGGTCTGTAACCCCACCGCTTCTGCCATAAGGCATATCGGCCATAGGGGAAACTACAATGGCCCCGGCATTTATGGCTTTATTATATACCGCATCGGCATCAGCCATGTAGATAAAAAAGCCTACGTTCCTTGCAGGAAAGGCTTCTGTAGCATCTGCAAGCATAATCACGCAATCGCCAATGGTTATTTCGGCATGTGCTATGATGTGTTCATCCCGCATATGCCTCATTTTCTCTTTTGCGCCAAAAATCTGCTGTGTCCAATTAATGAAATCTGCTGCTCCGTTTACAATCAGGTAAACCATCACCTGCTGATAACCAGGTGGTATTTTTAGCTGCTCCATAAGATTGCTATTTAAGTATTGCCATGAAATTTATAATTCAAAAATAAATCATTAGCTAATCTTTTGTTCTCATTTTTAATTCTATTTTTATTCTCAAATTTCATAGATGATGTCAAAACCGGTACTTACCATTTGTATCTTATTTATTTTTTCCGGCGTAAAGTCCCAACCTTCGGCTATGCCCAAATATTCAAACGACAATGCTTACCGGAATACGGAGAATAAGTATTACTGGCAAAACCGTATGCCCGATAAGGCTTACTGGCAGCAGGATGTGCAATATAATATTGCGGCTAAGGTAAACGAAGAAGATAACCGGGTAGAAGGCGCGGAGGAATTAACCTACTGGAACAATTCGCCGGATACATTGCACTATGTATTTTTCCATTTATTCCAAAACGCTTTTATCAAAGGCTCGCACCTGCACGAACTGGAAATTGCCAATAAAGTAAAAACACATCTCGGCAAAAAAGAAGCAGCAGGATTAGGGATAGTTACGGAAAATATATTGGTGGATGGAAAGGTGGTAAAAACGGAATTGGATAATACGATAATGAAGGTGTATCTGCCTGCGCCATTGCCGCCGGGAGGCAAGGCCGTGATAAAAATGAATTTCAATACCTATTTCGACGTTGGGGAAACACGCCGCAGGATGAAAATGTGGGACGCCTGGGGCTTTATGCACTACAACGGCTGCCAGTGGTTCCCGAAGATATGCGTGTATGACCGGATGCACGGATGGGATACCTACCAGCACCTGAACAGGGAGTTCTACGGAGACTTCGGGCTATATGATGTAACGCTTGATTTTCCGTCAAACTACATTGTTGAAGCTACAGGTGAACTGAAAAACCGGCAGGAGGTATTGCCGGACGCCCTGCGCGAAAAACTGGATATAAAAAACTTCGCTGGCAAGAAATGGGAAGAGCCGCCGTCAACCATTATACCCTACGTAAAGGGGGAACGGAAACAATGGCATTTTGTTGGTAATAATGTGCATGATTTTGCTTTCACCGGCGACCCTTCCTACCGCATCAGCACCGCTTACTGGCATGGCGTGGAATGCGTGGCTATATGCCAGGAGCCGCACGCAGGGCGTTGGCAAAACGCATCGGACTATATAACCAAGATCATTAAAACTTTTTCCACCGATATAGGCATGTACTGCTACCCTAAAATAGTAGCCGCAGACGCACGGGATGGTATGGAATACCCGATGATAACCCTTGACGGCGGCGCTGAACCCGGCTACAGGAGCCTGTTTACCCATGAGATAGGGCATAACTGGTTTTATGGCCAGGTAGGCAGCAACGAAACTTATCGTGCCGCAATGGATGAGGGCTTTACACAGTTCCTCACAGCATGGGGACTGCGGGCAATTGACGGGGATATGCCTTATGGCGGCAAACCGAAGTCGAAATACCGGCGGCATTTTATGGAAGCCACGCCTGTAATTGACGGAGTGCTGCTGAACAGATATACGCAAAGCGCGCTTAACCAGACAGAGTTACCCCTGAATACGCATTCCGATGACTTTCACAGTGCGCTGGGCCAGGGCGGCGGATATGGAACTGTTTATTTTAAAACAGCCTCTATGCTATACAACCTGCAATACACACTTGGCGATTCGCTCTTTAAGGAAACCTTGCACCATTATTTTGAACAATGGAAATTCGCCCATCCCTATTTTGAAGATTTCCGGGCTTCGGTGATACAGTTTACCCATTGGGACCTCGCATGGTTTTTTGATGAATGGTTTGAGACTACAAAGACGCTTGACTACAGCATAGGAGGCATACATAAAATTCATGGCACGGATAGCTTCGCGATAAAATTTCACAGGATCGGTGAAATGCAGATGCCCATAGACTTTACCGTTACTGCAAAAGACGGCACAAAAAGCAGTTATTACATACCCAACACCTGGTACGAAAAGCAAACCCCTGCCACCACATTGCCAAAGTGGTATGGCTGGGGTAAGCTGGACCCGGAATATACGGCATACGTACAAGCCCCCTCCGGCATAAAGGATGTGCAGATAGATACCACCTACAGGCTGGCAGACCGGGATATGGTGGATAATTATAAAAACAAGGGGTTATTCACAAGAGCAGAAGCTATAAAAGTAAAACTTGATGGCGGCCTGAACCCGCCGATGGACCGCAGGAATTACCGGTTGTATATTCGTCCCGACCTGTGGTGGAACCCTATTGACGGGGTAAAGGCAGGCGTACATTTTGAAGGAGATTATTTATTTACCCTGTACAAGATAGATGCCACGGTATGGTGGAACACACATGCTCTACAGGAAAATGCCTACAAGCCTGTGGATGGCGAGGGAACTTATTACCGGTACGACCCGGTAAATTATTCGTTTAATTACAGTTCTCCCATTACCCGCAGTATGCCAAAGCTGCAACTGCTGGTAAACAGCCGCTACTTAGATGGCCTCTGGTATCACAAAGGCGGATTTAACTGGCTGGCAAATGATAATAACAGCATACAGTTATCTGCACAAACTATGTGGCGACCATCGGGCTATGATTATGATTACCTGATAGACCCGCAGGACTGGAGCAGCAACCCGGCACAACCCAACTCTTCACTCAATGCCGCATGGACGCACCATTACAACTATTTCAACGGCAACGGGCATTATACTTTCAGTGTACGGTCGCCGCTGCTTACCAATGCTTTTGATTACTCTTATGCGCAGTTGGAGGCGGTGAATGATAACTACATCGGGAAGCTGGAAGTGCGCACACGCGTATTTGGCCGCTATGGTATGGGCAGCAAGATTCCCTACGAGAGCGCGCTGTACATGGCGGGAGCCAGCCCCGAGGAAGAAATGGAAAACAAATACACGCAAAGCGTAGGATTTATACCCACCGATTGGGAAGGCACATCACGCTACGATGTAAACCATTTCGAGATGGGCGGAGGGCTGGGACTGCGGGGTTATGCCGGCTATTTCTCGCCCGATGAGCGTAATGGTGTGCTGCTGGAGGGCTACAAAGGCAGAAGCGGTGCTGCGGCAAATATGGAAATAGATTTTGAGAACTACATGCCCTGGCATCCCAAGCATTTAGGTAATATGCTACATGCCAATGTATATGCCTTTGGAGATGCCGGCGTGATGGAATTAAGTAATTTTTCATTGCCCAACTACTACCTCATCTATCCAAACAGCGCCCTGTGGAGCAATGTGCATGTGGACGCGGGAGTAGGCTGCGCGTTCACAATAAAGAACTGGGGCGTATTTGAAAAAGCAAAACCACTTACGCTACGCATAGACTTCCCCATATTCCTTAACCGCCCGCCATACAGCAACGACCAGTATGCAACAGTAAGATATGTGTTGGGGGTGAACAGGGCGTTTTAAGATTTATCCAGTTCTTCAAATAGTTCTTCTATTGGCCGGAGACATGCAGGATTATCGGCGATTTCCTTTAAGTTTTTGTCTATAATATCTTTTTGCCATTGCGGTAAATCCCCCTCACCTGAATTATCAGAAATATATTGCAACATGATACAAAGTTAAGCATTTTACTTTTATCAGAAACCAGTCCAAATTCTATCTATAAAAACAGGGTTTAATTGCCCCGGCCTTCAGGCCGGGGAATGATAAACATTGTGTTGGCTTTAGCCGAAATACATAACATGAGTAATACCCTACGCGAGTAAATTTTGGCTAAAGCCGACAAGTTTTTATTTTAACCCCCGACCTGAAGGCCGGGGCAATTGGAATTTGCTTAAAAGTGCAATTTGTCATACACCCTTTCAAGTTTACTTTTGTGAGGTTTCAATTTTTCATTAAATTTGTTATAAATAATCTCCAATGAATGCTGTAGCTAAAACGGACATCAGGAAAGAAGTGAAAAAATTCATTGATTTCGCGGATGATAAAACAGTGAAAATGATTTACGCTATGCTTGAAGTGGAGCATAAAGAAGACGCATGGACAGATGCTGCATTTGTAGCTGAAATGGACAGGCGGACTAAGGAATATGAAACAGGCACGGCAAAATTATTTACCCTCGAAGAAATGGAAAGTAATGCCAGAATGGCCTATAAAGAGCGTAAAAAATGAGTGAATATGGACTGGTATTTCATGCTGATACTGCATTAGATTATGATGATGCCTATTATTGGTATGAGGAACAGCAAAATGGACTTGGAGAAAAGTTTATAGCTGCGGTGAACGCTCTAATACAGAAAATTTTAAACAATCCTGAAACTTACAGTGTAAAATCAAGGCCGGGGTATCATGAAGCAAGGGTCAATAATTTTCCCTATTCGGTAGTCTATAGAATTTATAGAAGGCAAAAGTTCATCTTCATTACTTCCATACATCATCATAAAAAACATCCTCGTAAAAAATACAGGAAGTAGGTTTAAGTCTTTGCCCTTGTACATCCTACTTACAGGTTAACAAAGGGTACGGGTTGTTTTCAAAAATGGTTTTCAAAAATTTGGAATAGCAAATGATATTTGCTACCTATTTTTATTTTTAATAACTTAGCAGCAAACATTCATTATGGAAATACATCCTTATTTAACGTCTGATGGAATCAAGAACCAATTAAAATTAAGTGATTCTGAACTCAAGGAATTAGGCATTTTAGTAGGTGGTATGTTTTTTAATGAATCGGAAACTATTATTTGTGGTACTTTTCCGCCTCAAAAGGAATATGTTCAGCAAAAGGGTTATTTGCATTATTCAAGTAATAGGAATAAATTTTGGGGGCATATTGATTCAATTTTTAACGCAGAACTTAAATTCAATTTATACACAGTTGAAGAAAGAATAACTAATGCTAAAAAGAAAATTGAATTTGCAAGAAAACAAAAAATTGGATTCATTGATATTTTTTCAAAAGTATCAAGATCGGCTGAGGATGCTAAAGACGAACATTTAACCGAACCTTGGGAAACGATTTTTGATAATGGAATTTTTGAATCAGCTTTTATTAATAAATCTGTTAGGCAAGTTATATTTGTGTATAAAATGTCAAAGAAAACTTTCTATGAAAAATTTCATTTAAAATATCCAGACACGGAAATTATCCCAATAATTAAAAAAAATAATGTCAGCCCCTTAATTGTTGATAAAATCACAATATGTAAAAAAGAAATTTATCTGATATATTCACCCATTCATGGGAATATTACAGATGATAGAAGAAGATTGTCATTAAAAAAAGCCTTATCAGGTTTTCCTTTTAGGTGAAGTTTGAAAATTGCTTATTCAAAGTAGTGTACTGGCGCAAACAGGAACAGTAGTAATTCTGTTAAGACATGGAACATTTTTAATATTATTCCTAAAAACTAAAAAAATGGGAAAAATAAAGTTTTTAATTCTGGTAATGCTCATTATTTCAAGCGATTTTGCAAATGCACAAATGTGGAATAATGTAGGCAGTTCAGGGTTTTCGGCAGGAGAAGTCCAGTGGACATCAATGGCAATAGATGGGAGCGGAACACCTTATGTTGTTTATCAGGATTGGGGAAATAGCAAGAAAGCCACAGTAATGAAATACAATGGCAGTGGATGGGTTACTGTAGGCAGTGCTGGTTTTTCAGCAGGGCAGGTGCAATATCCAGCAATTGCAATAGATGGTGGTGGTACACCTTATGTAGTTTATGAGGATATCTTCAACGGCGGAAAAGCTACGGTAATGAAATACAATGGTAGTAGTTGGGTAAATGTAGGCATACCGGGATTCTCCGCAGGAGAAGCTGGTTTCAACTCAATAGCTATAAACGGTAGCGGAACACCTTATGTGGTTTATCAGGATGGTGGTCATAGTGCTTATGTTACTGTAATGGAATACAATGGTAGCAATTGGGTTACAGTAGGAACTGCGGGATTCTCGCCTGGTTGGGTTATTTATACTTCTATAGCAATAGATGGTAGCGGCACACCTTATGTAGCTTATGAGAATCCTGATACTTCTGGACTTGGTCCAGTTACCGTTATGAAATTCATTGATAGCAGTTGGGTAAACGTTGGCAGTATCAATTTTTCAGCGGGAAACACACAATACACTTCAATAGCCATAGACGGGACCGGCACACCTTATGTAGCTTATGAGGATTACGCCAATAGCACAAAAGCAACGGTAATGAAATACAATGGCAGCAGTTGGGTCGATGTGGGTATTGCAGGTTTCTCACCTGGAGCAGTAAGTTGGACATCTATAGCAATAGATAGTAGTGGTACGCCTTATGTAGCTTATGAGGACTATGCAAATAGCCAAAAAGCTACAGTAATGAAATACAACGGAAGTAGTTGGGTTACTGTAGGCAGTGCTGGTTTTTCGGTAGCAGAAGCAGCCTACACATCAATAGCCATAAATAGGAGCGGCACACTTTATGTGGTTTATGAGGACTATGGTATCAGTGATTATGCAACCGTAATGAATTTCGAGAATAGTGATGAAGTAAAAAACGTTGCTACCCCTAGACCTTTATTGTCAGTATTTCCTAATCCAAGTTATGGGACATTTACAGTGAGTATACCTAGTGCGTCAAATGAAGTTGCAACAATAACTATTACAAATTTGTTTGGGGAAAAAATAAACGAGTTAAGGACGATTACTAACTCAGAAACCGAAATACAAATGGACGAACCAGCCGGAATTTATTTTGTTACAGCAAAAACTGGAAGTGCAAATTACAATAGTAAAATAATAGTTAACAAATAAGGTAGTTGAGCCGTTATTGTCTCGTCCCATTCGGGTCTCTCCAAGCAGAGCCTGTGCGCCAGCGGAGGACTCGGCTGCAATCAGGGTACTAAAGCTGATAGTATAAACTTACTCTTTCCATTCTGCTTTGCCTTGTGCGAGTATCGCCGGGTGCCGCTAAAGGGCGGACACCCGGCGAGGACGCAAAAATGATTGCGCACGCAAAAAAAGCCGCTCCTTTTCAGCAGCGGCTTTATAAAATATCAACACAAATAAAAACTAACTCAATCCTTCAATCTGTCCGTTCACTAATTTTATATGAAGTGCCTGGGGGTCTTTGGGTAAGCCGGGCATACGCATGATCTCTCCGGCTACGGCTACTATAAAGCCTGCCCCGGCATTTATCACCAGGTCGCGGATATTGATGGTGAAGCCTTCGGGGGCGCATATTTTCTTTTCATCGTCAGAGAAGGAATACTGTGTTTTGGCTATGCACACGGGCAGGTTGCCCCAGCCATTGGCTTCAAACTGTTTCAGTTTTGTGAATGCGCTGCCATTATACACCACTTCGCCGGCGCGGTATATTTTCTTGGCTATTTTTTCTATCTTGATGCGGATGTGGTCTTCGAGGTCGTAAGTGAAATGGATGTCTTGCGAAGGATGGTTCTCTATCACATTTACTACCTTTTGTGCAAGGTCGGCAGCGCCTTCGCCGCCCTTTGTAAAGCCGTTGTTTATGGCAAACACCACGCCTTCCTGCTCACAGAAGTGTGTGAGGAAGTTTATTTCCTCTTCCGTATCATGCTTGAATTTGTTGAAAGATACAATTACACTCTGGCCAAAACCCTTCATGTTCTGTATATGCCTTTCCAGGTTGGGGATACCGGCTATAAGCGCTTCCATGTTCGGCTTGTTAATGTCCGTAGCCGGAACGCCGCCATGCAGTTTCAATGCGCCCGATGTTACCACTATAACGGTAGCCTTTGGCCGTAAACCGGAAAGGCGGCATTTGATGTCGAGGAATTTTTCTGCGCCCAGGTCGCTGCCGAAGCCCGATTCTGTAACCACATAATCATTGCAACTCATGGCCATCTTTGTGGCAAGCACGGTGTTGCAGCCATGCGCTATATTGGCAAAAGGCCCGCCATGTACAAATGCGGTTGTTTGTTCGGTTGTTTGTACCAGGTTGGGCAGCAGTGCGTCTTTCAGCAATACGGTGATTGCTTCCGCAACGCCCAGGTCTTTTACGGTAAAAGGTTTTTTATCCCTGGTATAACCCAACACTATCCGCTCTATACGCGCCTGCAGATCATCCAGATCAGATGCGAGACAGAACAGCGCCATGATCTCGGAAGCAGGAGTAATATCAAAACCAGCTTCTGTAGGTATGCCATTCGCACTGCCGCCAAGCCCGGTAACTATATTACGGAGCGAACGGTCATTTACATCCGCTACGCGCCGCCATACTATGCGGTCCAGCGCTTTTTCGGTATTCCTGTTCTGGTATTGGTAGTTATCCAACAAGGCCGCTATCATATTGTTGGCGCAGGTAATGGCATGAAAATCGCCGGTGAAATGCAGGTTAATATCTTCCATAGGCAACACCTGCGAATAGCCGCCGCCTGCCGCTCCGCCCTTCATGCCGAAGCAAGGCCCCAAGCTGGGTTCGCGTAGCGCTACTGCCGCTTTCTTGCCTATATAATTAAGCCCGAGGGAAAGCGCCACGCTGGTTACCGTTTTGCCTACGCCGGCTTTATTTGGGGTAATAGCGGTAACAAGGATCAGGTTGCTCGCCTTTATCTTTTCTTCGTTAATATAAGAGAGCGGCACCTTTGCTTTGTACTTCCCGTAAGGAATTATATCATCAGGGTCAATACCTAAGTTTTTGGCGATCTCTGCAATAGGCTTCAATACGGCTGATCTTGAAATTTCGATGTCTGATGGAAATGGTTTTGCTGTATCCGGCATAATATTTTTTTAAGGTTGAAAATAAAGTTGTTTGGTGAAGATGCCAAATATAGTGAAACGATTCTATTATGGAAGAAGCGGTTTAACGAATAATGTATGACAATTCGCAGTTTTTTACTCAATTGCCCCGGCCTTTAGGTCGGGGGATAGAAAAAAGTTCGTTGGCTTTAGCCAAAAAACTGCTCGTATAGAGTACAGTTCATGCTGTGAATTTCGGCTAAAGCCAACCCATTATTTATCATTCCCCGACCTAAAGGCCGGGGCAACTAAAAATTGAAATTTGAGAAGTACTTTTAATGCAAAAAGAGAATAACCGGCATCAACCGGTTATTCTCTGAAAGCTATGGTTTTGGCGCCTTATCTGTAATGGTGCCAATGGTGCCAGTGATGATGCGGATAAACAACAATACACGACGCAAAGCTGATTGTCAGTAACGCCAGCAATGCTATTTTTTTCAGTGTTTTCATCTTTT
>Ga0206818_1044_pt2 | contig 33382 bp, 29 predicted proteins | sample Alteio_BWOrgCont_86_FD_152881 | JGI IMG/M metagenome (GOLD analysis project Ga0206818, IMG submission 152881) | Enriched cells from forest soil in Barre Woods Harvard Forest LTER site, Petersham, Massachusetts, United States -... | ecosystem: Environmental > Terrestrial > Soil > Temperate forest >...
CCGCGCCCGATAACAACCGTCTCCAATGACGGACCCAAATGTATTGGTTTACCGGATACGCTGTCATTAAGCGCCTCGCTGTATTCAGCCGGGGAAACCTTCAGTTGGACCGGGCCTAATGGCTATACAGCCGTCGGGCAAAATCCCATTGTTCCCGGTTTTGGCACAGCCCCCGGTGGCGCGGATACGGGTATATACCGTGTGATAGCCACTACGATATATGGTTGTAAAGACACGGCCTATACGGATGCGAGCGCCATACCCCAGCCGCTGCCGCCGGTGATATCCGATTCCACAACTATCTGCCAGCGTGCATTGCCGGTGTATAATCCGTTTACGGTGACCTCCCCGATTGCGGGCGTACCTTTAGGCACGATATTATGGTACACCTCACCCACCTCCGATACGAGCTACCTGACGCCACCCTCCATGCCTACGGATTATCCCGGTCAGTTTACGATATACGCGAGCCAGATAATCGGCAGTTGCCAGAGCGGTCGCAGGCCGTTTACATTAAGGGTGATAACCACTCCGAACCCGCCGGCAGTTTCCGGGCCAATGGACTATTGCCAGTTTATAGGCCCGATAGTTGACCTTACGGTTACGCCGTCAGATTCAGCTAAATGGTACACCGGGCCATACCCTGGTGGCGGATCAGGCACATTCACAGAGCCATTGCCGAACATTAATTTGTCGGGTAGTACGCCATATTATGTGAGTACAGTTGATTCGGGCTGTGAAGGCTTGAGAACGATGGTAACGATCAATATACACCCCAAGCCATCACCGCCGGTAGTTACGCCCACGCCGTGGTGCCAGTACCTGACGCCAAACCCGATAATCGTAGCGCCGAGCGGCGCGGGAGACGCGCTGTTGTATTATGGCCCCGGCGTTACTGCTGCATCATCTGTAGCGCCCACGCCAAACACAGTGTTCGCGCCGGATACGATCAGCTATTACATCACCGAGACAACGGGATATGGCTGTGTAAGCGACAGCACGGTGGACAAAGTGGTGATCATGCCGAGGCCGCCTGCCCCGGTGACTAAGAATATATCTTATTGCCAGAATGCGCCAGCGGCTCCGTTGAACGCATTGGTGGACAGCCTGGCAGGCTCGTATCTTACCTGGTACTTTGGCGGGTATGTATTACCTGCTGTTCCTGTTCCGCCCACAGATACGATACCGGGCAACACCACCTGGTATGTAACCCAGACCGTGAATACCTGCCAGAGCGACAGCGGTGCGGTAACGGTGAGCATCATCTACCTGCCCGTATTCGGGATAGTGGCGGGCAGCCCGTATGTATGCCAGTACGATTCGGTAACGCTTGCATATGCCGGCCCGGCCATAAACGCGCCCACCTATGCGTGGACGCTGCCGGAAGGGGCTGTGCTTGCCAATGGTACTGCATTGAATGATTCGATGATAATGGTAGCCTTTGATACGGCCAACATGAACAACTATGTTTACCTGCGCACCAGCGATAACAGCGGCTTCTGCTCCACGGATACATCCATCCGAATAAAAGTAGTATCGCAGCCGACGGCAACAGCCTATACGAAACCGGATGTATGTTATGGGGATACGGTTCAACTGGCGTTATCCTCATCCTCAACAGACGCTTACGGCTATACGTGGTATGTTGATAACATAGAAATATCAAGTTCAGGCGAAGTGAATATTATAGCGAGCGGTTCCAACAGCGGCGGGCCGTTCCTGATAAGCTGGGCAGACAGCGGACGGCATGTGATAAAGATAACAACGGTAACGGAAGAGGGATGCCAGTCGGCGCCGACGTATGATTCGGTACAGGTGCATTCATTGCCCGACGCGACCTTTAAGATAGCAACACCGAATACGTTGTGCATAGAGGACAGTGTTTACTTTATGGCCAATACGGTGAACTACAGCGACGCATACACATGGTCTCCTGCGGATGATTTCAATAACGTGAATACGCCAACGATCTGGGGCAAGGTAGAGCAGCAGCAAAGCATAGTAACGCTGACGGTAACCGATCCGTTTGGTTGTACATCGAGCCAGAGCCTGGAGATAAACCCTGGAAGCTGCTGTACACTGTTGTTCCCCGATGCGTTCACGCCCAACGGCGATGGGCGCAACGATGTGTTCCGTCCTATATTCACGGGCTACCACAAGTTCCATAGTTTCCAGATAGCGAACCGCTGGGGCCAGACGATATTTGAATCATCAGGCAGCAACAATGCGCAGTGGGATGGCAATTTTAACGGTGTACCGCAGGATATGGGTGTTTACTACTACTACATAAAGTATGACTGTGGTGGTACTACATTGGAACAGAAAGGCAATGTAACACTCATCAGGTAAGTGAAGCTGGCAAAATACCAGGACTTACTATGTAGGTGACTGAATAAAAAGAAAAGGAAATTTCAGGGATTATCGCTGCATTATAAAATGTGCCATCGTTTGAAAAACGGAGGCATATTTTGTTTTTCAGCATAAAGTCAGCTGATTTTATAAGCCATTTTAATAATTTTTGGTTAATAAAAAAAAATCTTTTTGTATTGAAGAAAAAAAATTATTATTTTACAAAAAGTTAAGTATATTTATAACTAAAATCAAGCAAAACAATAAACTGAGTTAATAATAATTTCCTGTTTTATCAATAATACTATTTATGAAAAAATGCTGCTTTTTATCAATTATTACCCTTCTTTTTTTAGGCATTGGCCCAAGATCTTTTGCGCAGATTGTAGGTACGCAAGCATTTTTGCAGGGCGCGTATCTTGAAATAGGTGAAACGCCAAACGGCTCATTTGGCACTACTTCATCGCCTGCAGGGTATCATCCTCATAATGGCGGAACTACCTGGACAACAGGCGCGCCCCTGGCCGAAGTTTATGATATAGGCCATGATGGCTGGGCGGTGGGTACGCCTCCGTTTATGGGAGATTATACCTATCCGGGTACGCCATTTGAGGGCTGGGAAATACAATTAAATGGTGGCCGCGCACAGGGTTTCCAGGGCTATACTCCTGGTTTTGGATACAGCGTTGCGGGTGTTACCGTTACAGGCTCCGGCATTACTACTTATAGCAATTCGGGTGGGATAGTAAGGACTATGTGGACCGGAACGGTAAATTATGCCGGCTGTAGTCTGTACATGAAGATGGAAACACGTATAGACACTTTATCATCGGCAGTAGTCGTTACCAATACCTTTTATAATACTTCTTCCACACCTTGTCCGGGTGTATATTTTATGCGGTCGTGCGACCCGGACAATGATGAATCATGGTCTGGTGTTCTGGGTTGCACAGGCTGCGGTTTTGCTACCAATAATATGGTCAATTACCAGGATGCGCTTCCTGACCATAAAGTAATGGTAACTGCTACCGGTGAAGGTACATGGGCTCCTCCTTTGAGCTTGTGTACAAAGGATTGCCGGGCTGTTGCATTTATTTATGACGCATGGTGGCTGACAAGTAGCCAGGACCTCGGCGCTGTATGGAGCCAGACTTATGGGCCTCCCGGCAGTGGTGCATTTTACGATGTTGGCGTTAATCACCCCGGCGATATTGCTATAGGCCTTGTATATAATCTCGGCACCATAGCGGCGGCGGGTTCTCCCGGTGACAGCGCTATTGTATCTTACAGTTATGTATTTAATGGTGTTGCCGGTATAGATGATCCCGGAGCTTTGCCAAACCCTGAACTGGAAGTCAATGGCGTTCCGGTCACTTCTTATCCCGACACGTTTAATTCCTGTTTATTCATGGGACAGGATACTGTTCCTGTTACCATATTATATGGTACGGATAAAGACTGGAGTTGGAGCCAATGGACCTGGAGTCCGGCAACAGGCCTTTCCGCTACAACCGGCGCTACTATCTATTTCCTCCCGAACTCACTTGAAGGCGATGTTACCTATACGGTAACGGGAACAGACAGTATAGCAGGTACTATGCTGGATTGCAACAATGCGGTATTTATTTTTACGGTACATTCCTGCCACGATGCGTGGAGTTGGAATCCATGCTACGGGGATACCTTACAATTCGGAATGCGGGGCGATTCCGTAGGCGCCACCTATTACTGGTATAAGGCTACCGGAGGTTTTACCAGTACGCTGCATGACCCGTATATTTTCCCTGCGGTATGGGCCGATACAGGGAAATACCTTGTGATCAAAACATTAGCTGGCATCAATGATACAGACAGCACTATTGTCGTCATCCATCCGCGCCCGATAACAACCGTCTCCAATGACGGACCCAAATGTATTGGTTTACCGGATACGCTGTCATTAAGCGCCTCGCTGTATTCAGCCGGGGAAACCTTCAGTTGGACCGGGCCTAATGGCTATACAGCCGTCGGGCAAAATCCCATTGTTCCCGGTTTTGGCACAGCCCCCGGTGGCGCGGATACGGGTATATACCGTGTGATAGCCACTACGATATATGGTTGTAAAGACACGGCCTATACGGATGCGAGCGCCATACCCCAGCCGCTGCCGCCGGTGATATCCGATTCCACAACTATCTGCCAGCGTGCATTGCCGGTGTATAATCCGTTTACGGTGACCTCCCCGATTGCGGGCGTACCTTTAGGCACGATATTATGGTACACCTCACCCACCTCCGATACGAGCTACCTGACGCCACCCTCCATGCCTACGGATTATCCCGGTCAGTTTACGATATACGCGAGCCAGATAATCGGCAGTTGCCAGAGCGGTCGCAGGCCGTTTACATTAAGGGTGATAACCACTCCGAACCCGCCGGCAGTTTCCGGGCCAATGGACTATTGCCAGTTTATAGGCCCGATAGTTGACCTTACGGTTACGCCGTCAGATTCAGCTAAATGGTACACCGGGCCATACCCTGGTGGCGGATCAGGCACATTCACAGAGCCATTGCCGAACATTAATTTGTCGGGTAGTACGCCATATTATGTGAGTACAGTTGATTCGGGCTGTGAAGGCTTGAGAACGATGGTAACGATCAATATACACCCCAAGCCATCACCGCCGGTAGTTACGCCCACGCCGTGGTGCCAGTACCTGACGCCAAACCCGATAATCGTAGCGCCGAGCGGCGCGGGAGACGCGCTGTTGTATTATGGCCCCGGCGTTACTGCTGCATCATCTGTAGCGCCCACGCCAAACACAGTGTTCGCGCCGGATACGATCAGCTATTACATCACCGAGACAACGGGATATGGCTGTGTAAGCGACAGCACGGTGGACAAAGTGGTGATCATGCCGAGGCCGCCTGCCCCGGTGACTAAGAATATATCTTATTGCCAGAATGCGCCAGCGGCTCCGTTGAACGCATTGGTGGACAGCCTGGCAGGCTCGTATCTTACCTGGTACTTTGGCGGGTATGTATTACCTGCTGTTCCTGTTCCGCCCACAGATACGATACCGGGCAACACCACCTGGTATGTAACCCAGACCGTGAATACCTGCCAGAGCGACAGCGGTGCGGTAACGGTGAGCATCATCTACCTGCCCGTATTCGGGATAGTGGCGGGCAGCCCGTATGTATGCCAGTACGATTCGGTAACGCTTGCATATGCCGGCCCGGCCATAAACGCGCCCACCTATGCGTGGACGCTGCCGGAAGGGGCTGTGCTTGCCAATGGTACTGCATTGAATGATTCGATGATAATGGTAGCCTTTGATACGGCCAACATGAACAACTATGTTTACCTGCGCACCAGCGATAACAGCGGCTTCTGCTCCACGGATACATCCATCCGAATAAAAGTAGTATCGCAGCCGACGGCAACAGCCTATACGAAACCGGATGTATGTTATGGGGATACGGTTCAACTGGCGTTATCCTCATCCTCAACAGACGCTTACGGCTATACGTGGTATGTTGATAACATAGAAATATCAAGTTCAGGCGAAGTGAATATTATAGCGAGCGGTTCCAACAGCGGCGGGCCGTTCCTGATAAGCTGGGCAGACAGCGGACGGCATGTGATAAAGATAACAACGGTAACGGAAGAGGGATGCCAGTCGGCGCCGACGTATGATTCGGTACAGGTGCATTCATTGCCCGACGCGACCTTTAAGATAGCAACACCGAATACGTTGTGCATAGAGGACAGTGTTTACTTTATGGCCAATACGGTGAACTACAGCGACGCATACACATGGTCTCCTGCGGATGATTTCAATAACGTGAATACGCCAACGATCTGGGGCAAGGTAGAGCAGCAGCAAAGCATAGTAACGCTGACGGTAACCGATCCGTTTGGTTGTACATCGAGCCAGAGCCTGGAGATAAACCCTGGAAGCTGCTGTACACTGTTGTTCCCCGATGCGTTCACGCCCAACGGCGATGGGCGCAACGATGTGTTCCGTCCTATATTCACGGGCTACCACAAGTTCCATAGTTTCCAGATAGCGAACCGCTGGGGCCAGACGATATTTGAATCATCAGGCAGCAACAATGCGCAGTGGGATGGCAATTTTAACGGTGTACCGCAGGATATGGGTGTTTACTACTACTACATAAAGTATGACTGTGGTGGTACTACATTGGAACAGAAAGGCAATGTAACACTCATCAGGTAGAAATAGGATTGATGAAAACGATCAAAAAAAATACCACCGCTCAAACCGGTGGTATTTTTTTTGACTGTTCCTTAGCTTTTGTTCCCGTACAAATACATGAATACACACAATGCAAGGGTTATAAGCAGGATGAGGTAGGGTAGTAGTTTTTCATTACGTGCTTTCCTGATCCTGTTTTCCATATGCTCATCTATAGCCTGTAGCATAAGGTTGTTTCCTGCTGCAATTATTTTCAGCCTTTGTTCAATTTCATATAGGTATTTCACTTCCAGTTTTTGAGATGCTTTAATTATTCCGTTGATGATCGTTTCATTTGCTATAGGATCATTCGCTTGTTCCAATATTCCAAGATGTGCGTCTGATAGTATGAGCAGGATATAGGCCTTTAATGCCTTCTGGCTCATTCTGTGCGTATCCATTGTATCAAGGCTTGTGTTTAGCTCACAGCATATTTTCAATAACCAGCCTGGGTTTACAGCTTCTTTATATTGCGTTTTGCTGCCCAAGCCCATTAGCCACCGTTCATCATCATAACCGGCTCTTTTTGCAGCATTGGAAAGAACTGCATACGCCTCCTGCACTTCTTTAAAAGCAGCCTCTGATAAAGAGCTATCTGGATTTTTATCGGGATGGTATTTGAATGCAAGCGCCCGGTAAGCCTTCTTTATTTCAGGCAAAGTGGCGGCGGGTTTTACACCCAATATTTTGTAATAGTCTTTCATTAAGAGCAATGCAGTTATTTGGTGTCTTTATATTTCCAGAGATAAAAGCACGCATAGGTGCGGTAAGGCGCCCATTTGAAGGATATTTTCAGCATCTTTTCACGCAGCGATTTTTTATCAGAAGCGTCTAATTTATACAGCTTTGTCATAGACTGCTGTATGCCGAGATCATCAACTGCAAAAACATCTTCACGCCCAAGCGTGAACATCAGCAGCATTTCCACAGTCCACCTGCCAACTCCTTTTATAGGTGTTAGAAAAGCTACAACTTCTTCATCGCTCATCTTGCCGAATTTTTTATCGTCGGCTTTATGTTCTATCATGTACCGGGCTACGTTCTGCACATAGTTTACTTTGGCGTTTGAAAGCCCGATACCCCGCAGCTTGTCGAAAGGTGTATCCACTATCTGCTGCGGCGTTGGTTCATTGCCATCATACAGTTCCAGGAAACGTTTGAAAATGACCTCTGCTACCCGTGTTGATAGTTGCTGGCTCATAATAGAAGCGCACAAACGCAGGCAGATGTTTTTTCTTTTCTTTAACTGGTAAGGTTCCAGTGTCTGCAATAACGGAAGCAGTTTCTTGTCTTCAGACAAGTGCAATATGTGTGCGGAATTGTTCTTTGTAGCCATAAGCCTAAATTTAGGTAAAATGGGCTATCCTTCACTTATATATTCATGTTTTATCCAAAAATTACATAGAAATTTCGGTATTTTTTTTACTTTTATTGTTTATGAAATATCGTCTTATCCCATTGCTTTTCACATTTATATCAATATTTGTATTATGCAATAGATCAACGTGGAAAGAGTATTCTATTATTAGTTGGGATGCTTCCGGGTACTATATGTTTCTGCCCTCGGTATTTATTTATCATGATCTGGGGCAGCTCGGCAAGACCGATAGTGTACGCTATCATTATGCGCTGGATATCCCCAACTATGGGCTTTATTCTTATCCTAATACCGGCAGGCGTGTTGAAAAATATCCTCTTGGCGTTGCAATAATGGAAATGCCATTCTTCTTTGCAGCACATTACCTTATATGCCCTGCTACTCATTATTCCGCAGATGGATTTAGCATCCCATACCAGATAACAATGTCTTTATGCACCATCTTTTGGGCAAGCCTCGGCCTTTTCTTCCTGGGTATGATACTGCGAAGGTATTACAATGACGCTACCGTAATCATTACATTGGTAATTCTGGCTTTTGGCACTAACTTTTACTGCAATAGCGTTTTCATTCAAGGGTTAAGCCATCCCTTTTCCTTCTTCTTGTTTGCCTGCCTGCTATACTATACGGATAATTGGAAGCGGGGCAGACAATATAGTATCGCTGCGGTTGGTTTTTTGCTGGGCATGCTTATCATCACCCGGCCCACCAATATGATTGCCATATTGATACCCTTACTCTGGCCGGGGCAGGCCAACGGAGAGGAGACAAGAGGGGGCGTCTATAAAATTATACCCCTGTCTGTTGGTTTCATCCTTTTCTGTACAGTATGCCTTATACAGATGAGCTATTGGAAATATACTACTGGCCAATGGATATGCTACTCATATAGCAACGAAGGTTTTACCTTCCTGCACCCACATTTCTTTGAAGGATTGTTTGGGTTTCGTAAGGGCTGGTTTGTTTATACCCCAATTGGATTTATCATAGTGTGTTCCATTCCCTTGCTGTGGAAAAACAACAGGCGGCTAATGTTTCTTTGTACCCTGTTGTTTGTAGTTTATACCTACGTGATATTCTGCTGGTGGATGTGGTTTTATCCGGGTGGATTCTCTTCAAGGCCTATGGTAGATATACTACCGTTATTATCGCTTCCTCTTGCTGCACTTATATCAACGCTTCGCAGCAAAAAAATAATTTTCAAAACGATATTTTATGTGTTCATTAGTTTGTCAATAGCGCTGAATTTATTTCAGACATACCAATACTCCCTTGGTATAATACGTGATGCCAATATGAATAAAGCATATTACTGGCGTGTTTTTGGCAAAATAAAAGTAACTGACGCTGACCGGAAATTACTCTTAATTCAGCAGGAATGAATTTTATGGTTTGAATAACCAAAAATGGGAAAAAATTATTAAATTGCGTTAAGTAATTACATAAGCTATGACTACAACGATAATACGGCATAAATTGTATGATTATATTCGTGTCGCGGATGATAAAAAACTTCATTCCATATACAACCTGCTCGAAAATGAAATAGAACAAACCAATGAATGGTGGAAAGACAAGCAATTTACCGATGAATTAGATAGGCGGTATGAAGCCCTGGAAAATGGAAGTGATAAGGGAGTTACACTTACGGAATTGAAAACTTCAATAGACAAGTTAAGAGAAAAGAAGTATGGAAAGTAAGATAATTTACTCCAGTATTTTATCAGTAAGGGCTGAAAAAGAAATGTCATCATCATGGGATTGGTATGAAGAACGGCAAAAGGGTTTGGGTGATCGGTTTATTGAAGAGGTAATTCGAAAAATCAGTATTGTAGAAGACAACCCGGAATTATTTCCGGTTAAGTACAAGTCTTACCGGGAAACAATGATAGCTACGTTTCCGATGCTTATCATATACAGGATCAATAAAAGAAAGAGAATAATCAGGATTGTTTCTGTTTTTCATACCGCAAGAAGCATTAAGGCCAAATATCAGTAATGGTCTTGCTGATTATAATGTTTCCTTATAGCCAAATAGCATCAGTCTGATGTACATACACCTAACTTTGCAAACGAACAGATTGCTTACTTTTGAAACAGCAATATGCAAAGGCGAACATTCTTAAAAGCGGGCGGCCTGCTGGCCCTCGCGCAATTTTCAGGTATGAGTACATTATCCGCTTTAGAGGCGTTGGGGAGGCATTTATCCCCGTCAGAAAGAATGCCCGTATTGTTCATAGGGCATGGTAACCCCATGAACGCCATAGAAGACAATGTATATCATAAAAGCTGGCAGGCAATGGGTAAGGCGTTGCCACGCCCGCAAGCCATACTATCGGTATCTGCGCATTGGCTTACAACGGGTACTAAGGTAACAACCATGAGCCATCCCAAAACCATCCATGATTTCGGAGGGTTCCCAAAAAAATTATTCGACCAGGAATATCCTGCGCCCGGCTCGCCGGAACTTGCCGCGCTTACTAAAGAACTGGTTACCTACAGCCATATACAAAGCGATGAAACCTGGGGTCTCGATCACGGTACATGGAGCGTGTTGCTGCCCATGTACCCTGCGGCAGATATACCCGTTTACCAGTTAAGCCTCGACTACGACCAGCCGCCAACATACCATTACGAAATAGGCAAACAACTTAGCAAACTGCGCGATAAAGGCGTGCTGATAATAGGCAGCGGCAACCTGGTACACAACCTCCGCGACGCCGACTGGAGCGGGGGAAACAAAGTCTATGACTGGGCGCGGGAGTTTGACATGAAATTTACAGAATGGATGGAGAAAGGCGACCATGCCTCCATACTCAACTACCAGAAAATATTGGGCGCCACAGCCACCAAAGCGCACCCTACCTACGACCACCTGCTACCCCTCTTTTATGTCCTCGGCCTGCAACAAAAAAATGAAAAGATTAACTTTTTCAACGAGCAATTCGATATGGCTTCCATATCCATGCGCTCTATGGTGATACAGGCAGGGTGAAAAGTCAGTGGAATTTTAAGTGACTTACCTCTTTCTCATTAATTCTTCAGGAAAGCCATGTTTTTCTAAAAATGCTTTTGACTCATTTGCCTTTTTAATAAAAAAGGGATCATTGCCATAATCTTTTACATCGCTGCTTATGATGGCATTGATTTTTGGTTTCTGATATTTTTTCTTCGATTCGGAAAGCATCTTAAATCGGGTTAACAATGTAATATAGTATTATCTGATTTCCAGACATTGGATTACTTGAAATAGCTAACTTTTTTTCAGTTATTCCAATAATGTTGAAGATGATACCTTCCTTTAATTCTGGATTGTCAATTTCGAAACTAATTAACTGTCTTTTCTGTAAATCTACTTTCCATTTCCCTTTAATTACAATTCCATTATCCTGGGCAGAAAATGTCCCATCATTCTTAAAAAACATAAAATTATCTTTTATACTTAATGGAGCTGCAAATTTCCCTTTTACGTCCTTTATTCCAATTGAATCTACCTTCCAATATCTACTTAAACTGTCTATTAAGGATTGTTGCCCGGTAGTTTGCGAAAAAGCCGCAAGTGGCAAGAAAAAAAGTAAATTGGTTATATATGCCCTCAAATGAAAAGCCATCATCTAATTTTGAAATCAAAAAATAAATTAAAGATTCAAAGTTAATGAAAAACAGAAAATATTTACACTGAATAATATTTTATGAAGTCCCTTCCCACTTTTAATAATCCAACATTTTTCCATAAATTTGTATAAAGGCTATTGTTATGTCAGCTACAGAAGTTTTGCGCGAAGATGTTAAAGAACTTATAGACCATGCAGGGGATGAATTGCTGCGGAAGGTAAAGGCTATGCTGGAAGTTGAAATAGAGGAGGACTTAGACGAAAAAAACATGGAAGAAGAAAACTGGGATGATCTGCCTGAAGAACTGCAAGCAATGATAGACAGGGGTATAAAGCAAGCTGATGAGGGCGGCGGGATGCCGCATGAAGAAGTGGTAGCAAAATATTATCCCCAATGGTTCACAAAATAATTCAAGGAAATTCTATACCCGCTCAAAATACCGCTCCCGTACAAAAAACGCAACCACCCCCAATCCAATCACCCCCAACGAAGCCAAAATAAAATCACTCTTTATAGTAGAATAAATAAACAGCCAGATCAGGATGCTTAATATTGCCGGAATGGGGAACAAGGGCATTTTATAAGGCCGCTCTTCATTTGGTTTTTTATAGCGCCATGCTATAAGCCCAATAGCCTGCGATACGAACTGCACCAATATACGCATAGTGAGAATGGCCGTTATCACATCTCCGAGTTTGAATAAAAGACTGAACAGGAAACCAACCCCGCCAACAGCCAGCAGCGAAATATGCGGGAACTTGTGCCGGGGATGCACCTTTGCAAATACGCTGAAAAAATCTCCGTTCACTGCCGCTGCATAAGGAATACGGGAGTAACCCAGTATGGCGGAGAAAAGAGACGCAAGGGCTATAATGAGTATCAGCACAGTAGCCACCTGCGCTATGGTGTGATTGTAAATCTGGCTGAAATAAATGCTGGCTACAAAATCTGATTTTGCTACCGTTTGCCAGGGAAGCACGCCCAAAATTACCGTCTGCATGGCAAGGTAGAATATTGCAATGCCGGTTATGGAAAGGAATATGCTGCGCGGTATGTTTTTGCCGGGGTCTTTTATTTCCGCGCCCAGGTGGCATACATTGTAGTAGCCCAGGTACGAGTAAACCGATTTAAGCGACGCCTGCCCTATAGCCACATAAAGCAACGATGCGCTGTCGAACCCATCGAAATGAATATTGAATGCCTGCGCAGCATTAAAATGCGGAATGCCGGAAAAGATAAGCCACAGTATAGTGCCTGCTGTAACACACCATAGCAGCACAGATATTTCCCCCACGTTTTTTATGTTCCGGTATAGCAATGCGACCAATAAAATAACCAAGCCCCCGCTCACCATTTTTTTCTGAATAAGCGTAAGCGGAATGAGGTAAGTAAAATAGTTGGAGAAGCCGATAGCGCCGCTGGCTATAACAAGTGGCGCCTGCAATGTTGTTTGCCAGATAAATAAAAAAGACATCAGCCTGCCACTGTTATTTTCACCAAACAATTTTTTAAGGAACACATAGCTGCCTCCCGCTTCCGGCCATTTAGCGCCAAGCTCTGCCCACACCATACCGTCCATATACGCAAGCAGCGCGCCAACAAGCCAGGGAATGATGCTCGCAGGCCCGTGCATCAGGGCAACTATCATCGGTATGGTTACAAAAGGCCCTATGCCCACCATATCTATCATGTTGATAGCTGTGGCCTGGGATAAGGATAAACCCCTTTCTAATTTTGTAGTGTTAGCTGCCTGCAATAGAATGAATTATCTCACAAAGTATAAAATGCGTTTATCAATTCATACATGCGCTCACGGTTTTATCATTTCTGCTAATTGCGGAAGGTATTTTATAAACCTGCTCCGTTAGAGCCGGTGATAATATACAATTCAGGCATGGCAGGCAGTTAAATCAAATTTTCGCCTCAATGCTGCGCTTTCGATGTCCGAAAGAATTCTCACGGTAATAAATTCTGTGCCAGACCCTGATAAAGTAACTAATTTAATAGACCCGTCAGGATACTCTAAATAGCTCTGTCTTTTTAGGCAAATCTTTGGAATTTATCATGAAAGGAAGCCCTTTTTGTAAATTTTCCAACCGGAGCCTTTTTACAGCTTCGGTTCCTGCCATTTCCATTTCTTTTACTTCAACCAAGGTCATTTTTTATCATCTCTTGCTTATTCAAAGATACAAAAATAATTGAGTAATATCAAATTTATCTATTGATAAAACCGCTTAATTTTTCTCAATGAGAATTGTTTGGCGCGATACGATTTTGTTGCAAAGAAGAAGTATCATTGCAGGATTATGAGAAACTATATAGCCGAATTTCTGGGAACGTTTGCATTGGTATTTGCGGGTACAGGGGCTGTGATTATAGACCAGCAATATCATGGAGCCATTACCCATGTGGGTATTGCCATCACCTTCGGCCTCGTGATAATGTGTATGATCTATGCCTTTGGCGATATTTCGGGTGCGCACTTTAACCCATCCGTAAGCATAGCATTCACGGTTGCCGGCAGGTTTCCCGCCAGGCAACTCACACCCTATATATGCAGCCAGGTGGCAGGCGCATTTGTAGCAAGTTTCGCCTTAAAACTCCTGTTTCCCGGTAATGAATTGCTTGGCGCTACTATGCCTGCGGGTTCTGGAATACAATCCTTTGTAATGGAGGCCATACTTACCTTTTTCCTTATGCTGGTCATAATAAATGTGGCCTGCGGCAGCAAAGAGCAAGGCATGTTTGCGGGTATTGCCATTGGTGGGGTCATAGCCTTGGAAGCCATGTTTGCCGGGCCGGTATCCGGCGCATCCATGAACCCCGCGCGGTCACTAAGCCCTGCTATGCTAAGCGGCCACATGGAGCATTTATGGATATACTTGCTTGCGCCAATAATTGGTGCTGTAACCGCAGTCCCTGTTTTTAAACTTTTGCAACAGAACAAACAATGAAGCATATCCTTTTTGTGTGCATAGAGAATAGCAACCGCAGCCAGATGGCGCAGGCTTTTGCCAACCTGTATGGTGCTGGAAAAGTAGTGGCCTATAGCGCAGGCTCAAAGCCTTCCGGAAAAATAAACCCCAAAGCCATTGCCGCAATGAAGGAAGTAGGCTACGACCTGACCACCCATCAGTCAAAATCGCTGGATGACCTACCCGATGTGGTGATTGATTATGCAATAACAATGGGCTGCGGAGATGCTTGCCCGCTGGTAAGAGCAAAGCACAGGATAGACTGGAACATACCCGACCCACGAGATATGGACGAATCCACATTCAGGGAGGTAAGGGATATGATAAGCAACAAGGTGAAGGAGATTATAACACCGTTGGTAAGCTAATCCTGCTCTACATTTTTCTTACTCATATCCACAGTCTTCCACGCGCTTCCGGCCTCAAACAAGAGCAGGTAATTATCGGCAGGGTGTTTAAGCGTTATCTTGTACCAGTGGCCTATGTCCGCCATGTTCAGTTTGTAGTCATCATTTTCATAGCCTCTGCCTCCATGCCCTTCATACCACCACCAGGTACCCCATTGGTTCAGTGTTACCTGGATCACGCTGTCGTTCATCACATTTACATGCGCCCCATCCTCTTTCGTTACCATATTGAATGACTGTGCGTCATATATTTTGTTGGGAAGATGCTTGTTTGTAAACAGTTCCAGCATCATCTTATATTCCCCGTCCGGCTGGGCGCCAATCATAGGTATGCCATTCATGTTCTCCGGGATATTTAGCAGTATTACGGTTTTGTTCCCGGGGTCGGGGAGTTCGTTGAGCAACCTGTTGTCCACGTAAGTGGAGCGCTTCCATTGCAGGTTCAGTTGTACGGTAAAATACAGATTGATGATACCATATACAGTTACAAAGAAAAGGCTGATTTTCTGATGTGGAATATAACTTACCAGCAGCGCCAGCAGCATATAAATGAATGCGTCTAAGAAATAAGTATAACGGTCATAAAACACCAGCAGCATTTCAGGAAATTCTATCGGGAGCAATATTACCATGCAAATGATAACCCATACAAACAATAAAACGCCTGCTTTCCCCTTCATCCCCATTCTTTTTATTTGAGAAATAAGGTAACCGCATACCAGTATAAACAAAGTGTAAAATAGCATAAGGCCCTTTGTCGAGCTAACTAATTTATAGACATAGTGCCTGGTTTCAAAAGAGAAAAAACGGCCAAAGAAAAAGATATGGAAAACATACCTTGGCGGCCTGTTCAGGTAAACGGATATTGGCTTTACCACATTCTCAGCTATGTGCGCAAAATGGCCCCCATATACGGTGAGCAGTACAACAATATGCAGAGCGAACATAATAAGCTGTGGGACAAAAAACCACAACAATGTTTTTTTAAAGATGCGCTTATCGTATCCCAAAGCCATACGGTAGTATAGCGCCAATGTGAGTACAAACCAGGGCGTGAGGTAAAAAATTTCGAGTGAATAAGTGGAACAGAAAAAAACAATTCCGGCTACCCATGCGTACTTTATTTGTTGCCGGTATTGGAATTGCTGCACACATAACAATATGGCCAGGATGAGCATAAATCCCTGCAAATAATGGAACGACGCCTCCCAAACAATAACCTCTGAAATGTGCGGGCAAACGGTGTATAAGGCCACGCCCCATAGCGCTATATTTTTCCCGTTCTTTATTCCTGAATCCCGAAACAACCTGGAACATAAAAGATAAACTAAAAAGGCGTTTACCACATGCATAGTTACCTGTAGTGTATGCCACGCATAAGGGTTAGCATTAAAAAGCCGGTAGAAAATATAGGTAGTGAATTGCGTAAACTGGTACAGGCTATTGATTCCCGACTGGCTGTTGTTTATATAATGCCAGAACGACAAGCTCCTGATATTATGCAGCCATCCCGCAGCGTCAATCACCCATCCCGCCTTAGCCGCAGGAAGGTAAATAACAAAGGTCAGCAGCCATAAAATGGCAAATACCCATGAGTTTCTGATCCCGGTTTTGGGTAGAGATAATGAATCGTTTTGCCCGGCTGTTTGTGTCATTTATCAGGTAAATATAACTCAATATTGCTCAACGTTTTTCTTGCTCCAGTCAACTGTATTCCAGGTATCGCCAACACTGTATAATAGCAGGTATTCAATAGCAGGGTGTTTCAGGGTTAGTTCGTACCAATGCCCCTCGTCTATCATGTTTACTTTGAAATCTGCGTTTTCATAGCTGGTAGCGCCATAGCCATAATACAACCACCAGGTACCCCACTGGTTCAGCGTTACATGTAGTACACTGTCGTTGATAACCATAACGTGAGCGCCGTCCGTAATGTTTTTTAAATAAAATGCTTCCACATCATAAACAGGGTTTGTTATCTTTTTTGGCATGATTGCATTATACATCATCCTGAATTCCCCGTCATCTCTTGTTCCCACCATTTGCACGCCATCCAAGCATTCTGGCAGGTCAAGCAACAAAACTTTTTTAGAAGTATCATTTGGAAAAGTGGATACAAGTTTATTAACGATCTGCGCCGATTGCTGCCAATAAGCATTTACGCGGTGGGTATAACGAATATTCAATAAGGCATAGAGCGCAATTATCACCAGGTAAACTTTTTTACCAAAAATATTATGCAGCCACAAAGACAGGAACATATAAATGAAAGCATCGGCCACATAGGTATAACGGTCATAAATTACAACGCCGGTATCAGGAAACCATAATGGAAGAATGAGTATTAATGATAACAGCGCCCATGCAAAAAGCAACATTGCTGCCTTTCCATTTTTTTTCATTTGCCGGTAACGTGCCGCTATATAAATAAACGTGAGCGCCAGTAAGCTATACACAAAAGACAACACAACTCCTGATTCGCAAAAATGATACACCTTAGCACGTATAGCATCAGGGAAAAACCTGCCGAAGAATAAAATGTGGAAGATATACTTAGGCAGCTTTGAAAGATTTACTGTGTTCAATTGTATCGCCACTGTGCCTATATGGGCAACGCTTTCATGGTATATGGCCTGTAAAACAGAAAGGTGAACAAGAAACAGAATTACCTGTGGCAACGTGAAGTAAAGCAGAGATTTTTTTAAGACCGCTTTTCCGTAATTTAAAGTAAAGCTGTAAAATATTACCAACAGCGCTACAAATAACGGCGTTAAATAAAATACCTCCAGCGAATAGGTGGACAGGAAAAAAATAATTCCGCCCAGCCAGGCGTACTTCGCGCTTTGGGTATTCATAAACTTTTGCGTACACAGCAGCACAGCAAGCATCAGCAGCAAACCCAGCAGATAATGAAAAGACGGCTCCCATACCACCACCTCCGAAATATGCGGGCATAAACAAAACAGCAATGCCCCGGTAAAAGAAATTTTAACGCCATTGTCTGTTAATGCGCCAGAAAGCAAACGTTTGAAAAAGACAAATAACAACCAGGCATTCAATGCTTGCAGTGTAATGTAGAGCAGGTGCCATAGCCATGCGTTGGCGCCGAATAGCTGGTAAAAAAAGTACGAGACAACCTGTGTAAACTGGTACAGGCTTGGGATACCCGATCCTTTCCTGTTTACATAATCCATGAAGCTGCGGGACGTCAAAGCATTCACCCAACCGGGAAAATCACCCACTCTACCTGCCTTTGCAGCCGGCAGGTACAGTATAAATAAGATAGCCCAATACAACAAGAATACGAGGAAGTTCTTATTCCCGTCTTTATGAGGCCGTATCATTGCTATATGGTGAGTTGCCAAAATTTCTTGTTTATCATTAATTAATATTGCTCTGTATTCTTTTTATTCCAGTCCACAGGCAGCCATTGGTCGCCTTTCTGGTATAGCAGTAAGTATTGGCTGGCCGGGTGTTTAAGGGTTAGTTGATACCAATGTCCTGCATCTTTCATATCCAGTTTATAATCGGCATTTTCGTAGCTTGTTGCGCCCCGGTACCTATACCACCACCAGGTACCCCATTGGTTCAGCGTCACGGTTATTGTACTGTCATTCAGTACGTTTACATGCGCGCCGTCATCGGGCGTTACCATATTGTAAGAAGCGACATCATAAACCGTATTGTTTATTTTTTTATCACTGTACAGGTTATGGCATAGCTTCCATACGCTTATGGGCTGCGAACCAAGCATCAATATACCATTCATATTCTCCGGCGGATTGAGCAGAATAATCGTCCTGCTTCCCGGATCCGGTATTTCGTTTATTAACCGCTTTACAATATACGCCGATCTTTTCCAATAATAGTTTGTCTTAACAGTGAAGCAGATATTAACTATCGCGTATGCCGAAAATAAAAGAATGGCTATAGATTTATTGCCAACAGAACTAAGCAACAATACCAGCAGCAAAAAAACAAAAGGCGCCATGAAATAAGTATAACGGTCGAACAACACCAATTGCATCTCCGGGAACTCTAAAGGCACAACAACAGACAGCGTAAACAATGCCCAGGTAAATATTAAAACTGCCGCCTTAGCCTTCATACCCACTTTATTCACACGGGCAAAGAAAAGGACAAAAGCCAATACCACCAGCCCATAAAAAATGCTTAACCCGGCAATTGATTCACAAAAAGAATAAATAGCTTGCCGGGTATCAAAAGAAAAATATCTTCCTAAAAACAACAGGTGAAACAAATATTTTGGCGGCTTGGTAAGATAGCTATAACCGTATTTATTGAAGAAGATGCCTACATGCGCTATCTGCACATGGATAACGAGATTCAGCACCACTTCATAAGCGCCAAAAATAACCAGTAACGGGACGAAAAACCATAGGATCACTTTCTTGAAAATGGCTTTGTCATAATGCAGAACAACCCGGTAATAAACTGACAAAGCAAGAATAAACCACGGCGTTATATAAAAAAGCTCCAGCGAGTAGGTTGACGGCAGGTAAAGCAGCAGCGCCAGCCATACATATTTTTTGTGTTGTTGGTGATGAAACTTCTGCACCAGGCGAACAATGGAAAGAAGGATAAGGAACGAAAGCAAATAATGGAAACATGGTTCATGTACGATCACTTCCGTATTGCTGGGAGTAAAGCAATAGAGTAATACTCCTCCCAGAGCAATGATCGGGGCATTGCGAATATGCGAATCTTCAAACAGCTTCCTGGAAATAACAAAAAGGATCTGGCAATTAACTGCGTGAAGCGTAACATTCAATATATGCCACGCCCACGGGTTTATGCCGAATATTTTATAATACGCGAGGGTAACCAATTGTGTGAACTGGTACAGGCTTAACGAATCCGGCCTGTTTACATAATCGCTGAAACTACTGTACCTCACCGTATAAAGCCAGCCCGCGAAATCGCCCACCATCCCTGCTTTTACCGCAGGCAAGTACAACATAAAAGTAATGAACCAGAACACACCAAACACCCGCAGATGGCGCTGCATAAAGCGTTCAGGAAGGGATACTGGTTTTGACATTGCTTTGTTTATTATTATTGAATCTATTCAAAAGTAAATATTAATATCGGGATAAGGGTTTCAGGAGCATAAGATAAATAACACTTGTTAACCCAAATTTCAATTTTTTAATTGCCCCGACTTTCAGGTCGGGGAATGATAAGTAATTGGCCGGCTTTAGCCAAAATGCACAACAAGAGCAAAACCCCATGCGAACAAATTTTAGCTAAAGCCAACGATATTTTTAGTTGCCCCGACCTAAAGACCGGGGCTATTATGAATTATATTACAGGTGAATTGCGTTACCTGCATTGCTCACCAATGTATCATTTACAATATCCAGCCATAAATTCATCCCGTCAAAATTCCAGTGGGTATCCCCGTGCCAGTAAAGTGTCTTAGGGGTATTTTTAAAGGCGGAGTACGCGTCTATTATTTTCATGCGCAGGCGCGGATCATTTTGTATCAGTGGGATCAGGTTGTTATATCCTTCAGGCTGCTGTATGGTTGCGGAATTGGGTATTACGGACAAATACACTTCATTAAAACCTTCTGCACGGTAATGTTTGTACAGCGTATCTAAGTTACTCACCATCAGCGTTATTTCATCAGCGTTTAAAGGCCTGTAAGAACTGTGTATATCATTACGATCAACCGTCTCTTTGAGGAACAAAAAATTCCGGTCGTCCGAGATAACCACATCACCGGACGCACGGTTGAAAACATAATAATTAAGGGCGGCTTTTTCTTCAAATACGGGCATGATGAAGTTGTAATTAAACAGGTTTCCCTGGAGGTTCTGGTTGATGTATTTATTGAAGAAACAAGCAAGGCTGATACCTGGAAAAAGAGAAGCGTAATATGGATGCGCTGTTGAATAAACTAATGAAATATTTTTCTTCTTCCTGGTTGTGTCAAATACTTCATTCATCATTTGCAGGCTGGTAAAATAACCATAAAAATACCGCTCTGAAATTTCAATCAGCAGGATGTTCCTTTTGCCGGTATCCAGGTGGTAATTGCCACCGCCTGTCCTTGGTATAAAATGATACGCAGCTACGCCTGCAAAATTTGTATCGCGCACGGGCCAGGTATAGCTGTCGCCTTCCAGGTACAATACAATATTTTTTTCACCGGTATAGCTTGTCTTTTTTATTACATCGTGAACATCCGATTGGTTGAACATGCTTACAAAATCAAGATAAGACATGCTTACCAGGTCGCCGTGCAGGCATTGGTAAGAACCCCACCAGGCATTGTTATCCCTGCGGTTGCTGATAAACTCCATAGCCTTGCGCGATGTGGACGCCCACAACGTTACCATCCCGAAAACAATAAAAAAAACGCTTAAAATTCTTTTAAACATTACGTGGGATTGATAATAGGTAAATTGATTTCCCGCAAACGCAGAATAAAATTAGTAAAAGTATCTAACTAAAAAAGGCGAGCATACGCCCGCCCTGTATTTTATAACTTCCTTATTCAAATTCTTACGCTTGCCCTGCTGTTTCCTTTGGTTTCTTCATTATAGCATACACTTCTACCGCAAAACCTAAAAGGATCACAATAGGAGCCAGTGTAATGCGGCGGAAACTATATATCTCACTGTAAAGAAATTGGTGCGGGTCAGCGCTTTTGCCGCCCGACATAAGCAGGAACCCAATAAATATCAGGGCTACCCCTACGGTCATCCAGATATAATTTTCCTTATCAAACAAAAAAGCCAATTGCGGCTGAGTTATTTTAATTGATGTTTTTACTGGCGCTGCCGCCGGGCGTGGCGCAGGGTTTGACCCTTGCTGTGGTTTTGCTGCTGTTGACATAAGTACAATATTACTGAAAATTTTTAAAACGGATAATTGGTTTTGCAGGAAACAGGTTAAATAAGGTTAAAGGGTTAAAAGGTTAAAGGGTTAAAAGGGCACTCGCAAACTTATGACTTACAACTTATGACTTACGACTAATACAAATCATCCACGTGCATTTTCAAATATTTCACCACAGAGCGATGCGTACTGAACATGGAAATAAATATACCCAGCACCAGCATCCCTATCATCAGGAAGGATACGAGGAACGGGTCGTTCAAAGAACTGAGCGCGGGTAGTTGTGCATCGGCAAATGACATTACCAACCACAAGCCCACCACAGCTACAATGCCGCTTAAAAGGCCATTCAGAAAAGCCCGCAGGTCGAATGGCCTGGTTATGAACGAGCGTGTGGCGCCCACCATTTGCATGGTTTTTATAAGGAACCGGTTACTGAACATGGCAAGGCGCACAGTATTATCTATAAGAAAGATCACCACGATCAATAGTATCACCGATATACCGGCGAGTATGATGCCTATCTTTCGTAAATTACTGTTCATATGATCCACCACCACATTGGGCCAGGTTACATCCCGTACCACATTACTTTGCAGTATGAACTGTTTCACCCTGGCAAGGCTATCTTTATTCACATATTCTTCATGTAATTTTAAGGAAATGGAAGTGAACAAAGGATTATAGCCTAAAAAATCAACCATATTGCCGCCCTCCACTTCGTTCTCCATCGCCACTGCTTCCTCTTTCGAGATGATCCTGGAGCTGCGTACAAAAGATTGCCTGTCTAATATGGATTTCATTCTGTTCACACTCGCGTCAGACACATTATCATGGAAGTCAACATTTATCTCCAGGTCTTCTTTGAAAGCGCGGGATAATGCCCTGCCATTGATAAGCAGCCAGCCCAGCACACCCAGCAGGAACAGCACTAAGGCAACGCCCATAATAGCGTTAAAATAAGATGGTTTAGCTTTTTTACCGGTGGCCATGTATTGTTTTCTTTTAGCCGCAATCCGGCTGATGTTCAAAAATATAAAAAAACACGGCAATTACACCTTTAATAATATGGGGGTACTTTATTTTAACAAAACCCAACTCGCGCCACTGCAAGGAACGAAGCAGCCTCACGAAATAAATATTACAGTTTATTGCGTTTTTTTCTTACCAGTCTTAACCTTTTCAACAGGCTTTGGTGCAAAATAACTGTACGGTAAAGTAGTATCCTCAGCCGGGGGATTTGCTTTAATGCTCAGGTCTGTGATGCCGAGCTTTATCGGGACACCAGTTACCATTACCGCTTTATTTGTAGGATAAACGATCTTAACAGTATAACTACCAGCAAAGGTGGAGTTTGTTTCATAATAGCCCATTGCATCAGTATAGCCGGACGAATTAATAGAAGAGTCGGGAGCATAAACAAATACCTTTACATCCGGCTGCGGGAGATTGCGGGCATCCCTGATAAAACCGCCGATAGCGCTTTTATGCACTGCAGGCTTGCCCTGACCAGGGGTAGGTGACGGCTTGGGGGTTCCATTGTTCTGGGCAATTGAATATCCGTAAGTAAACAGGCAAAAGGTAAGAACAGCTATTTTTTTCATGTTCGGGTGTGAGATTTTAACGGTTAAAAGTACACAATATTCTAAATTTTTAATAAAATGTCCCTTTAAGTCTGGCAATACCATTATTCTTGCTTTCATTTTTTTACTTTTACGCATAAGAAATCCACATTGGCTTCCATAAAAAAATTAGCAGGACAAACCGCATGGTATGGCGTCAGCTCTATTGCTGCACGGTTTATTAATTACCTGCTTACTCCCTACCTTACTTATAAAATGTCGGAGGCCACCTATGGTGAGCAAAGCACTATATATGCTGCCATTCCGTTTCTCAATGTCATTTTTACCTATGGTATGGAAACTGCCTACTTCCGTTTCAGCAATAAAGAGGACGGGCAGAAGGTTTTCAGCACTGCCAGTTTTTCGCTCATTACATCAACTGTTTTTCTTACAGGCCTGCTATTGCTGCTGCGCCAGCCTCTTGCTACCTTGCTCAACCTGCGCCTGCATCCCGAATTTATTACCTGGTCGGCATGTGTTATCCTGCTCGATACCCTTACTACGCTGCCTTTCGCGCAGCTTCGTTTTAATGGCAGGCCGCGTAAGTATGCGTTCATACGTGTGGCAAGCATATTGGTGAATGTGGGTTTTGTTTATTTTTTTTACAGCATGTTGCCTGTTCTTGCCACGCAGCACCCCGGTTCCATCTGGGCAAAATATTACGACCCTAATATAGGCGCGGGCTACTACATCATAGCCAATATTGTTGCCTCCTGGTTTACCTTTCTTTTGCTCCTGCCAGAGTTTTTATCCATACGCCTCAACTGGAGCGGCAAGCTCTGGAAAGAAATGGTCATATACTCCCTGCCTCTTATGGTAGCGGGTTTCGGCGGTATGATAAATGAAACCTTCGATCGCATAATGCTTGGCTGGTGGGCGCCCGTAAGCACGGAAGAAGGGCGGTTGCGGCAGGTGGGTATTTATTCGGCTTGTTATAAGCTGTCGTTGCTTATTACCCTGTTTATACAAGCTTTCCGCATGGGCGCCGAGCCGTTTTTCTTCCAGCATTCAAAAGGAGAAGACGCCCCGAAGATATATGCAAGGGTAATGAAATTTTTTGTTATCACCATCTGCGCCATGTTCCTGTTTGTGATGCTGTATATAGATGTGTGGAAGCATTTTATCCGCAACCGCCACATGTGGGAAGGGCTGCGGGTAGTGCCAATTTTGCTCATAGCCAATATGTCGTTAGGGGTATATTATAATCTTTCTATCTGGTACAAGCTATCGCACAATACCCGCGCCGGCGCTACCATTACCATCATTGGCGCGATAATAACATTGCTTATCAACTACCTGTTCATCCCTCGTTACAGCTATATGGCCTGCGCATGGGCTACCCTCCTGTGCTATGCCGGCATGATGGTAATATCCTATCTCTGGGGGCAAAAAGCATATCCCGTACCCTACAACGCGAAAAAGCTGTTAGGCTTCTTTGGCGTTATGCTGCTGTTTTATATCACAGATATTGCGCTCTGCTATTTTACACCGGTAGTATGGGTTCATCTTGTAATAGGCACGCTGCTGCTATCAGCCTATCTGTGGTTTATTTTTAAAATAGAAAAGAAAGAACTGAGTCGTTTTCCGGTAGTGGGGAAGTGGGTAAAGTAACTATATTCACCTCTTGTTTTTAGGAGGGGGTAGGGGTGGTTGACCCCACCACATACAAATTCACCACCAGCGACATCAGCAAAAACATGGCTACCATCTGGTGCAGCTCCGCAAGTATTTCAAATGTCCCGAACTTGCCGGGAACTATCATTGGGGCGCATAATACCGTAATGATCCCAAGCGTTACCTGTAAGGCAACTAATAATAGCGGCCACCACCTGGTGGCAATCAAAATGCTTGTATTATACCTCCGTGCGCTGCGGGATGCCGATACAAACCCAAAAATCAGCAGCGCCAGCAATAAATAAGCCATGCCGCGATGAATGAAGTGGACATTTATTTTATCACTGATAAGGCTGTTGTGGGTGAGGCTATCAGGCACAAACATCCCGTTTATAAGGGGCCAGGTAGGGGCAGCCATTGCCGCTTTCAGCCCGGCCATAAATGCCCCGTAGGTAAGTTGCACAAATAGTAAGAGGATAATAAGCAGCGTATAATTATGCAGTTTTTTATCAGGCGCTCTTTTCTCATGTGGTATCAACAACTGCAAGGCAAACCATAAAGTATAGCACGCCAGTATCATTGCCGAAATAAAATGTAACGCCAATTTTATATGGTCCACATACAAATGGGAGTCATTGAGGCCGCTTGCTACCATAACCCAACCTATTAATCCTTGCAATCCGCCCAGCACAAACAGGATGATGAATTGCCGTATCATTTGTTTATCGAAATAATTTCTCACCAGAAAAAAAACAAAACCGGCGGCAAATACTATCCCCAGCATCCTTGCCCAGAAACGGTGCAGCCACTCCCAGAAAAAAATAGATTTAAAATCGGCAAGGGTATAATCGCTGTTTAAATATTTAAATTGGCCGATTTGTTTATATCCGTCAAATGCCTCGTTCCATTGCCGGGCATTTAACGGCGGCAGTATCCCGAATAAAGGATTCCACTTGGTAATAGACAGCCCCGATCCGGTTAGCCGGGTTACCCCTCCCAGCAAGGTCTGGACAATGATCATAATAACCCCTGCTATCAGCCACCAGGCTACAGCCCTTTTCTTCTTATCTTCCACTTTAAAGATTTTGTACAAAAGTAAGCGACCTGAGTGTCTTTTTTTAAAAGAACAATAGCTCCCGCTCTTTCGCTCTGTTTCTCCGCTTTCAATTATTTATGCCTAATATTTTCTACACAATTGTATCCCATTGATTATTAGTTGTGGAATAAATTCCCCATTACATTCCCCACATTTGCTGTTATTTACATATTTTAAGGGGCAACATAAAAAAATACCTGTTTTGTATGAACAAGCGTTTAATATTATAAAATAATTGCTAAATATTGATAATAAAGGGTTTCCGGGTATTTTTTATCATGATCACATAAAAAATCGCAACGTTAACAATTGAAATTATTTATATGTAGCAATTGTGGTCTGATTATTGGTTTAGAAATGCCGTTAGGTTTTGCTTACTTTTACGTTTAATATTGTTAATTCTATAACTTATATATCATTATGAGAAAGGCAGATGTAGTAGGTAGTATTGCAGAAAAAACAGGAATACCCAAAGTGGACATCCTTGTAGCCCTGGAAACCTTCTTTAAGGAAGTTAAAATATCCTTAGTTGAAGGCGAACCGGTTTATGTGCGTGGTTTTGGCAGTTTTATCCTGAAAAAGAGGGCTGCAAAAATTGGCCGCAATATAAAGAAGAATGTGGCCGTCGAAATTCCCGAACACTTCATTCCAGCTTTTAAACCGGCTAAGGAATTTGTTCAGGCTGTTAAAGATTCAAAGCATGAACTTGCAGAACATGCCGAAATGGATCTTGTAGAACATGATTAAACCAACCAATTGCAACTGTGATTTTGTTACCTTTGCAGCGAAAATTTTAATTCCTTGCGGGCCACACACTATATCACAATTGCGATAGCAATAGCATTAATAGCTCTTTTATACTGGGGAGGTAACACGATACCCCCACTCAAAAAGCCTGTTGCAGAAATGCAGCGGCCTAATTCGGGTGGCGCGGTAGCCCAGGGCCCTAACACCATGAAGCCCGCCTCTTTTGACTCCATAATATCCGTATCATCTGCGCAACTCCCGAAAACAGTTGCAGATACGGTATTGACCATCGAAAATGAACTGAAAGCCATGCGCGATACTTCGCGGATGGCTTCTGTTTTTATACGCCTTTCCAAAGTATGGGACCGTGCCGGGCAACCGCAGGTAGCAGCCTATTATAATGCTAAGGCCGCTAAATTGGAAAATTCGGAAAAAAAGCTCACCTTTGCAGGCCAAATCTTTTTGCAACTGATGGAGAACGAAGGTTCACCACAGGTTCAGGCGGCTGATGCGGGGGAAGCGGTTAGTTGCCTGGAGCAGTCATTAAAGATAGATCCTGATAACGAAGACACTAAGCTGGCGCTGGCTACAGCATATATTGAAGGCACCGGGGAACCGATGCGGGGTGTGCAGATAGTGTTGGCAATAACCCGTGAAAAACCTGACGATATACCTGCCAACATGCTGTTGGGGCGTATGTCTATACAGTCGGGGCAGTTCGATAAGGCGGTGGGGCGGTTTGAAACGGTGTTGAAAAAGGAACCGGATAATAAAGAAGCAACTTACTTTTTGGCACAGGCCTACGAAGGTAAAGGCGATAAAAAGAAAGCAATAGAATTGCTCGAAAAATGTAAGAAAATTGTCAATGACCCTGCTTTCAGCAAAGATGTTGACCAGAAAATAAATTCATTAAAGTAACGTAAAAAAACAGAAGTTATGCCTTGTGGTAAAAAAAGAAAACGACATAAAATAGCCACTCACAAACGCAAAAAGCGCCTGAGAAAGAACCGTCATAAGAAGAATAAGTAGGCTATTCACCACTGCTTCCTTACAAATGCTGCCTTTAAATCTTGCACATCATCTGCCCGCGCACAGCGCATGGGCAGCCGGTGTGCAGGTTTATTATTACAGCCTAAAGGCCTTGCTGGTACTATATGGCATTTGCAGCCGGAGCGGAATTGGTACACTCACGAATGAACAAAGAACTTATTATTAATGTATCGAGTGAAGGTGTAGAGATAGCTTTATTGGAAGACAAGAAGCTGGTCGAACTACATTATGGGCGCGGGCAGGATCAGTTTGCAGTGGGCGATCTGTACCTCGGCAAAGTGAAAAAGCTGATGCCGGGCCTCAATGCCGTTTTTGTGGATGTGGGCTATGAAAAAGACGCCTTCCTCCATTATACCGACCTTAGCCCGTACCTCAAATCACTGGTTAAATTCAGTAAACTTTCGGTAGAAGGCAACACTTCCTGGGGCGATGATTTCGGTAAGTTCAAGAACGAACCGGAGATACTGAAGTCGGGCAAGATAACGGAAGTTTTTACCGGCAAGCCCGAAATAATTGTACAGATACTAAAGGAGCCTATTTCGTCCAAAGGCCCGCGCCTGAGTTGTGAAATTTCGCTGCCCGGGCGGTTTGTAGTGGTTACCCCATTCAACGATGTAGTGGCTATCTCCCGTAAGATACACTCCTCCGAAGAGCGTAAGCGCCTGCAACGCATAGTGGAAAGCATAAAGCCCAAGAACTTCGGCGTAATCGTGCGTACTGCAGCAGAGGGTAAAAATACCGCCGAACTCCACACCGACATCCTGGAACTGGAAAAGATGTGGAAAACCCTGCAGCACAACCTGAAGGGCGCAAAAGCGCCGCAGATGGTACTGAGCGAGCAGGACAAGACTACCTCCATTCTCCGCGACCTGCTGAGTACCAGCTTCCAGAAGATAGTGGTGAACGATAAAAAGTTGCTTGCGGTAACCAAGGAATATGTCTCCCGCATATCTCCAGAGCAGGAGGAAATAGTAACCCTGCACAACAATTCACAATCCATATTCGATACTTACGGCGTTTCCAAGCAGGTGAAATCTTCGTTTGGCAAAACGGTGAACCTCAACAGCGGCGCATACCTGATAATAGAGCATACCGAAGCCCTGCATGTAATAGACGTGAACAGCGGCACCCGCAGCGCGGAAGCAGGGCAGGAGCAAAACGCCCTCGCCACCAATCTCGAAGCGGCGCAGGAAGTAGTAAGGCAGATGCGCCTGCGCGACCTCGGCGGTATCATCATCATAGACTTCATAGACATGAAGCTGGCAGAGAACCGCAAGCAGCTTTACGAGGCTATGGAAGACCTGATGGCCAACGACCGCGCCCGCCATACCGTATTGCCCCTCACCAAGTTTGGCCTCATGCAGGTAACCCGCCAGCGCCTGCGCCCGGAGCTGAACATCAGCACATCGGAAGTATGCCCTACCTGCAAAGGTACCGGCCAGATAGGGCCATCCATACTACTGGGAGACGATATAGAAAAAGACCTCAAATACATTGTTACGCAGGGCCACCGTAATGTGACCCTGCATGTACACCCCATACTCGAAGCCTACCTTACCAAGGGTACCTTCTTCAAACCATCTATTGTGAAAAGATGGGACAAAGAACATAAGGTAAAAGTAAAAGTGATAGCCGACAATAACTCCCCCCTCACCGAATACAACTTTTATGATAAAGCAACAGACGATCTGATAAAATTGTAAACTGATTTGTCATGTTGACGCAGGAAACATCTCCCGCCGGGCCGCATATGTGGCCCGGCTTTTTTTTGGAATTTCCTACCATTTTGTTGACGTCAACAAAATGGTCGGAAATGTATAGCGGTAGCGCTTTGATAATGGCAAAACAGCAGAAGATGCTTCACTTCGCGGCTAACGCTTTAAGCTATCCGCTACGTTCAGCAAGACAGCCGGATCAGCCAACATTAATTTTCTTACTTTTTGTATAACTTATTAGGAAAGTATTCACAAGTTACGCATATTTGTATGTTAATACTCGTGTATGCCTTCTTACCTCGTTGCGGATAGCGGATCAACAAAAACGGACTGGTGCCTGCTGAAAAAGGGCAAGAAGCCGGTACGCTTCTATACGCAGGGCATAAACCCTTACCTGCAAAACCGCGAGGCCATTGCGGAGATGCTGCAAAAAGAACTGCCCTGGGATAACGCAAAACATAAGGTGGATAAGCTTTGCTACTTTGGCGCGGGGGCTGCCAACCCGGAGAAACAGGTTTTCCTGGTGGATATTCTGAAGGGACACTTCGGCATAAAAAAGCCGGAGGTGCAGGGCGATATGATGGCAGCGGCAAGGGCGCTGTGCGGCGCTGATAAGGGTGTGGTGTGCATACTGGGTACAGGCAGCGCATCGTGCTACTACAACGGCAAAATAATAAAAGAGCAGCAGCCCTCGCTGGGCTATATTGCCGGCGATGAGGGCGGCGGCAACTACATGGGCAAGCGCATACTGCAATACTACGCCTACGGCACTTTCGACGCTGAACTGCGCATGGCTTTTGAGATGCGCTTCGGCGATAACATAAGGACGATAATAAATACGCTGTATCACCAGCCAAATCCAAACAGGTACCTGGCCTCGTTCGTGACGCTGCTGAAAGAGAACCGGGGACACTACATGGTGGAGAACATTATAGAAGACTGCCTGAACGATTTTTTTCACACCAGCATACTGAAGCACCGCAATACGTGGAACCTGCCGCTGTATTTTTCGGGGTCAATAGCCTATGAGTTCAAAGATATTTTAGAGAGCCTGTGCCACCAATACGAACTGGAAATAGGCAAGGTGGAAAAAAGCCCTATGGAAGGACTGATAAAATACTATAAATTAATGGTTAATGGTTAATTATTAATGGTTAATGTCGTTCGCGAAAGCTCGCGATGACAAATGGGTAATTGTTTTTGACACTCACTCCTCATTTACATACACTCTTTTCACGCGCTGGGAAATGTTGGTCATTATCTCGTATGAGATGGTGCCGGCCCATGCTGCGAGCTGGGTTACGGGCAGGTCTTTCCCGAAGATAATGGCGTCGTCTCCTTCTTTGGCTTCGGGAATGTGGGTTATGTCCACCATGCACATATCCATGCAGATGGAGCCTACTGTATTAGCGGGTTTGCCATGTATGAGCACATACGCCTTGCCATTGCCGAGGGTGCGGGGGTAGCCATCGGCATAGCCGATGCATATGGTGGCTATGCGGATATCTGTTGCGGCAATAGTGTGGTGGCCGTAGCCAATACTGTCGCCGGCGGGTACATCGCGTACCTGGGCTATGCTGGTCTTTAACGTACTTATTTGTTTCAGTCTGTTCTGAAGCAGGTGGCTGCTGTCCACGCCATATAATCCGAGGCCGAGGCGCACCATATCGTATTGGAGGTTGTGGTGGCGCACAATGGCCGATGAGTTGCACAGGTGGCGTAGAGGGGCGTAGGAGAGGCTGCTTACCAGCTTGCCGCTCATCTGCTCAAAATACTGTCCTTGTTGCATGGTGAAGGCGTCTTCGTTTGGGTCATCGCTGGCGGCAAGGTGGCTGAAAATGCTGGCAACTTTTATGAAATTGCTTTCATTTATTCTGGTGGCAAGCTCGTCCATATCTTCCGGGTTAAAACCGAGGCGGTGCATACCTGTATCCAGTTTCAGGTGTACGGGATAGCCCTGCACCTGCAGGGTTTGGGCAATAGTGGTAAAAGCGGTAAAAGAACGGAAATTATACAGTTCGGGTTCCAGCTTCCAGGCTATCATCCGGTCGAAAGAGGAAGCATCGGGACTCATAACCATGATGGGCATTTTTATACCTGCCTTGCGCAGCGAAATACCTTCATCGGTGTAGGCAACGGCGAGGTAGTCAACACCGGCATATTGCAGCAGGTTGGCTATCTCGTAGCTGCCGCTGCCATAGGCGAACGCTTTTACCATAGCCATTGTTTTGACGCCCGGCAATAATTCGCCCCGGAAAACATTGAGGTTATGTGTTAGCGCGGAAAGATCTATGGACATTACGGTCTGGTGTACCTTCTGCTCCAGCAGCAGCCCTATCTTCTCGAACGCGAATACTCTTGCGCCTTTAAGCAGAATGGCTTCTTTATCGAAAGTGAGCAGGTGGAAGTTCTTTAAAAAATCATCGGTTGATTTAAAAAAGATGCTGCGCAGTTTTTTGTACTTCCTGAATGCGGCTTTATTTTTATTGAGCGCCGGGCCTATGCCTATGAACCGCTGAATGCCACGCCTGCTGACGGATGTAGCCACTTCTTCATACAAATCCATATCTCGCTTGCCGGGTTGCAGTATGTCGGACATGATGACGGTATGGTGGGCGTGTTGTTTCTGCTGGTCAAGGTAGTTTAGCGCGAGTTGTAAGGAGGTGAGGTCTGAATTGTAAGTATCGTTGATAACCGTGCTGTCATTGATACCATGTTTCAGTTCCAGGCGCATAGATACCTGCTGCAATTGCGCCATTTGTTTGCGGGCCTCATGTTGCTTCACTCCAAGCAGCAGCAGCACGCACCAGCAATGAATGGCATTCTCCACAGAAGCGTCGTCAATAAAGGGTATCTGTATGCTTATTTCCTTGTCTTTGTATTTAGCTGTGATCTCCGTTTTGCCATTGTCTTTGGCAATTTGTGTTATGCGAAGGTCGGCATCCTGTTTCAGTGACCAGGTGAAGAGTTGCAGCGGAACTTCGTTCTTGCCGCCTTTTACCTGGTGCATGTATTGTACTATACATTGGTTCAGTTCGGAGTGGTCGTGGCAGTACACCAATTGTTTTACATTGCGGAAGAGTATTAGTTTCTCATTTATTTTCTGGCGGGCATTCAGAAAACCTTCGCTATGCGCCTCGCCGATATTTGTGAATACGCCTATTGTGGGCGTAATGATACGTTCTAATTTTTCCATCTCGCCCGGCTGCGATATACCGGCTTCAAAAATGGCAAGCTGGTGGCTCCTGTCCATTTGCCACACGGAAAGCGGTACGCCTACCTGCGAGTTATAGCTTTTGGGGCTGCGCACTACCCGGTACTGGTTACTAAGCAGTTGGTACAGCCATTCCTTTACCACCGTCTTGCCATTGCTGCCGGTAATGCCTATTACGGGTATGCTGAATTGTTTGCGGTGCGCTGCTGCCACCTGTTGTAAAGCAAAGAGCGTGTCTTTGACCTCAATGATATTTGCACCGGGAAGTTTGTCTGTGTCAATATGATGGGATACTAAAAAATTGCGCACGCCTTTTTGCCATGCGTCCTGTAGGTAGTTGTGGCCATCGCGCAATTGGGTTTTCAGGGGAATGAACAGTGTGTTTCCGGCGCTGTCTATACTGCGGCTGTCAATGGCTAATACGTCAATATCAGCATCAGGCTGTGCCTGGGATAGCCATACGCCATTGCACCACTTTCTTAACTGTTCTATT
>Ga0206818_1058_pt1 | contig 33295 bp, 26 predicted proteins | sample Alteio_BWOrgCont_86_FD_152881 | JGI IMG/M metagenome (GOLD analysis project Ga0206818, IMG submission 152881) | Enriched cells from forest soil in Barre Woods Harvard Forest LTER site, Petersham, Massachusetts, United States -... | ecosystem: Environmental > Terrestrial > Soil > Temperate forest >...
CTACCCCAGGTCTATTTCTGTGTTATCCCCTATGTTCAGACTCTGGCTTAGGCCGCGCACATAGGCGTCGTTGCCGATGATAGAAGAATTAAGCACTACCTGCTGTAGCTCGGCATAGGAGCCGATGATGGAATCTTTGATGATGGATGATTCGATCTTAGTGTATTCCCCGATGGTAACGTTTGGCCCGATGATACAATGGCGGATACTGCACCCTTCAGCAATATTCACCGGGTGAATGATAACGGTAGTGTCAAAATCAAGCGGAAGTTGTTTTTCGGGGTGCTCATCCTCCATTTGTTTCAGCAAGATGGCATTGGTGGAAAGGAGGGTTTCCTTCTTGCCGCAGTCGAACCAATTATTGACACGGAACGCATGAAACTTTATCCCGTCCTCTATCATATGCTGCAAAGCATTGGTAAGGTGGTATTCGCCATTCTCATCAGCCGTATTGTGCAGGTGCCTGTCGAGCGCGGCATACATTGCCCCGGTTTCCTTGATGTAGTATATGCCCACCATCGCCATGTTAGACTTTGGAATCAATGGTTTCTCCACCATGCGCGTTACAAAGTCCTTATCATTAAGCTCCGCAACGCCAAAGCTGCGCGGGTCGTCCACCTTGCGCACACCTATCTGGGAAACAGGGCTGTTGAGTATATCTTTTACATTATAATCGCAAACAGTATCGCCCAGCACTATCATTACCTCATTGTCGCCCACACAATCGCGGGTAAGCCATATGGCATGGCCGGTGCCACGCCTGTCGTTTTGAGTAACAAATGTATGGGTAAGGTGGGGGTAGGTCTTCTCTATATACCGTTGTATTTTTTCACCGAGGTACCCGATAACGAAAACAAATTCATTAACGCCCGCATCTAATAACTGGTCAACGATAACGCCCAAAATGGTTTTACCCGCAATAGGAATGAGCGCCTTGGGCTGGGTGTAAGTAAGCGGGCGTAGCTTGGTGCCAGCGCCTGCAACCGGAATTATTGCTTTCACAAACAAAAATTGAGCGGTAAATGTAGTAAATTAATTGCTGAATTACTCAATGGCTGAATTCCTTAATGTGGAAATGCGAAAATGTGGGAATGTGAAAATTTCGGGGCAAGTACCTTATAAATTAATAGCTCAATGAATGAATATCTCAATGGCTGAATGAATGAAAAGAAAAAATAACTAATTTACACGCTCAATTATTGAGCCATTGAGCCATTGAGCCATTGAGCCATTGAGCCATTGAGCCATTGAGCCATTGAGCCATTGAGCCATTGAGCCATTGAGCCATTGAGCCATTGAGCTATTGAGCCATTGAGCTATTGAGCTATTGCGTCATTATTATCTTCGGCAATCTTTTCATCTACCTCATCAACGGCTTCCCAAAGCTCTATTTTATTTCCTTCCGGGTCAATGATATGGGCAAACTTCCCGTATTCATATACCTGTAATTCCCCGATTGGTGTAATACCTTCTTTTTGTAATTCACCGAGCAGCCATTCCAGGTTTTCAACACGGAAGTTTATCATAAAATCTTTGCCGGAAGGCTCAAAGTATTTGGTATCAGCAGGAAACGTACTCCATACATTAGAGCCTTTTTTCGCCGGTTCATCTATATGCCGCCATTCAAAAGTTGTTCCATATTGGCTTGTACTTAACCCGAGATGGCTGGCATACCATTCGCGCATGGCGGCAGGGTCGGCGCTTTTGAAAAAAATGCCGCCAATGGCTGTAACACGTTTAGGTGAAGACATATTGTTCAGAATTTATAAAACAAATATAGCCCTGAAAACTCCAGAACTATACTAATGATCAATAAAACAATCATAAAATAATTTAGAGAACCTGTGCGATATATTCATTGAGTTTTGCGTTCAACTGCACCTTGTTGGCGATCATATCTTCCTTCAGTTTCATGATCTCCCGGTAAGTGTTATTTTGTTTCTGCAATACATCAATATAATGAGTTTTATCCGTTTCATTATTTGCGTCTGTTGCTTCCCTGATCTTTACTTTAAGGGTAGCAAATTCCGACAACATCATATTATGCACCTCGGCCCATTTTGCTTTGGCTTCACCGGGCTTATTCTGGCCGATAATTGTATTTAATTCCCCAACTTTAACATTGAAGTCATTTTTTGATACGGTAGCAGTGTGGGAAATAGATTGAGTTTGTGCAGACGCCTGGGCGCTTGCGGTTGCCTGGGCAAATGTAGCGGTAAAGGAAACTGCCACTAAACCGAATGCCAATAGAATACTTTTCATTGTTTTTATTTTTTATAAAGTTATAAAATTTAATTTAAACTTGCCAAGGAAAAATACAAAATTTCCTTATTCACTATCTAAGACAGCCGCCTCCCCCCCATATAGTTGGGTCTTGTACCGTAAAGATGGAGAAGAAATCAATGTTCCTAATCCCAATTCCGGCCATTTCCCATCAATAGTGGCTATTGTTTTGTCGTCAGCCACTATAATATTCGGCCAGGGCCGCTCAAAGTTATCTAATTTTTTTGATTTACGTGTACCGTCAAGTCCCAGAATATTTTTATCAGAGCCGCCATACAGGTGATCTCTTTTGGGGTCAACATTATTGCAGAAACGCCATAGCACATCGGCAATATCATCTGCGTTTACCGTATGCTCCACATACAAAATCATTTTTATGCCTGCTGTTTCATTTAATGCACACAATTGCCGGTGCAGGTCAGCAACATGATCCGGCCTGTCTTTTTTTACTGCCACGAACAATACCGGTATATCCCATTCCTTAGCCGGCTTTTCATTAACTCCTTTTATTTCCGGGAATTCAGATAGTATTTTGCCTTTTGAAAAAGCAGGATGAAGTTTGAACGGGAGTAAGGGCGCGGTTATTTCCTCTTCTTGTTTTTTGGTTCCGTCAATACACATTTTCCCTCCGAAACCAAGTTTCGAGCAGCTATGGTCCAGTACATCCATAGGCCCCTGGCTGAAGTAAACATCAGTTGCCGGGTTCACATTATTGAGTACATAACGCGCAAGGTTTTTGTAATCGTCAATTTTTATCCCGCTGGTACCTGTCCCGTCAGACAGTACCAGTATTTTATTGAACATCATCTGCCCGGCGCCCCACATGGCATTCATTACTTTTTGCCCCTGCCCGGCATACTCTTTATTTATGGTGGTGATAACGAGATTATGAAACACACCCTCCACCGGCATGTTCATGTCCATAATTTCGGGTACCATAGTCATTTTTATAGGCGTAAGGAATATACGCTCGGTGGCCTTGCCTATCCAGGCGTCTTCCTGCGGCGGTATGCCTACAATAGTGGCAGGATATATAGCGTCTTTGCGGTGTGTAATAGCGGTAACATGAAACCTGGGATACCAATCGGGTAACGAATAATAGCCGGTATGGTCGCCAAACGGGCCTTCCCATACCAACTCTTCGTGGGTATCCACATATCCTTCAATAATAAAATCTGCGTCTGCGGGTACTTCTATATCCGGCTGGGTTATGCAACGCACCAGTTCCACCTTTTTTTTGCGCAGAAAGCCGGCCAGCATGTATTCATCCACATTCTCCGGCAGTGGGGCGGTTGCAGCGTAAGTATAGATCGGGTCGCCGCCAAGCGCTACGGCCACCGGCATACGTTTTCCGAGCTTTTTATATTCGTTGAAGTGGCGGGCAGATACCTTGTGTTTATGCCAGTGCATACCTGTCATTTGCGGTTCAAAGACCTGCATACGGTACATGCCTATATTGCGTATGCCTGTGCCCGGGTCTTTGGTATGAATGGCAGGGAGGGTAATAAACCTTCCGCCATCCTGCGGCCAGCATTTAAGTATGGGGAGCTTGCCGAGGTCAAGTACATCCATTACGACTTCCTGGCAAGGGCCGCGCCCACCAACTACTTTAGGCATCCAGGAAGCGAACCTGCTTAGTTCGGGCAGCATTGCGAGCTTCCCGATAATACCGCTTTTGGGAGCGGAGAGTTTTTTCAGCAGGCTTTCAATATCGCGCATTACATCATCCAGTTCATTTACGCCGAGCGCCATACACATACGCCGGTCGCTGCCCATAGCGTTAATAAGCAATGGGAAATCTGTTCCTGTATTTTCAAAAAGCAGCGCTTTATTTCTGCCAGGAGTTTTTGATATGCGGTCTGTAATTTCTGCAATTTCCAAGACAGGGTCCACAAAAGTTTTTATCCGCACCAATTCACCGGCCTGCTCCAAAGCCTCAATAAATGCACGTAGGGATTTGTATGCCATAAGGCAAAGGTAGGAGAATGTAATCCGATACTGAAAATAAACAGGGAATAGGCATATAGTTCAGGAAATTTTGCGCCAACAAATGTATATCCGATAAATTTTACTAATCTCTTACTATTATTTTCAGTTTCCCATTTTCCGGTTCATCGAAAGCATGGCACGATTCCAGATATGCCTGCATTGCATCCATATCATCATCATAAATATTTTCGCTGAATTCGTGTACTCTTTGCAACATTCTAATTAAGGCATCGGGATCTCGTTGCCTTGTTAGTCTTCTTATAGCTCCTAAATAATCCTCCCTGTAAACAGTTGGAATAATGATTTTGGCTTGTCCTTGTTTAACCAATTCGGCATTCATCATTACACGGGCAATTCTACCGTTTCCGTCCAAAAATGGATGAATTTCACTGATAAAGAACATCATATAAACAGCCCGCGCCAATGGTTGGTTTAATGCCCTGTAATATTCATAACCTTTCAATAATGTGCCTCTGACCAATATTACGTCAACAAAAGCTGTACTACCTGCAAAGTTATTTTTATCCTTAAATACGCCGGGAGTTTTATCTAATCTTGCAGATAAAAGTATTTTATGCCGATACTGTAAAATTTGCAGCAACTCATTTGCAGACCGTGGTATGACTTCCATTTCTTTTTTTGACGAAACTATCTGATAGGTTCCTAATACATCATGCGAATCCTCATTTCTTGCCGGCAATGGCTTTTGGGTTTCTATGATCTGTTTGGCTTCATCTATTTCAAATCTTGTTCCTTCAATGTAATTTGAAAAATAGCTTTCAAAAAACGCAAAGTTTTTAAATGCTGTTCTGCTGTTGTTTTTTTCCGGCCTCTGTATAAACTCCCTGCTATTTAGTTCCTGAAACAGCTTTTCAAATAGTTGAATCCTCGCTTCATCGTAAGGTATTCCAAAAGCTCTTGCCTGCGCCAAAGGAGAAGATAATATTTTGGAAGGGTGGGTAGTTAACAAGGCAGAAATTAAAGCATTCAATTTCTCAAATTCTTTGAGCATATCTAATTGCTGTGCAATTTCTCTTGCCTTGTTCCTTACCCGGTTAATTTCTTCTTCACCATTTACCCGGATTATCTTTTCCAGGTAATCTTCTATTTCAGGTAATGTCAGCGTTTTGGATTCAGAACCGGGCTTTTTAGAAATTTGTAAATTCTCCAATAATGCCCTTTCTCTTTGCGATACATATAATGCACCTACAAACTTTCTATCCCCTTCTATTGCGCCCTTCCCTTCAAGAAAACTGATCGTAACTCCAGGTAACTTTATCTTCTTAGAATATTTATAGGTAATGAATATATGCCCGGTTTTAGTCGGTTTAAATTCTAATGCAGAACGGTGGCTTAACAACGCTCCCGGATATTGATTACCGATAATCTGTAGGATATTTGCAGAGATGATTTCTTCCGGAGTATCTTCAAAATTACCGGTATAAATTTTAGGAGCAATTTTCCTGATTTTTCCTGATTTTTCTAACTGTGAAATTTGTTTTGATAAAGTTGAATCAGAAGAACCAAATATTATAGGCTGTAAGTATGTTGGGATAATTTTTTCCATTAAAGAGCCGTTATCATGCAAAATTGGATAATTTTTTCCATTATAACGGCATTTTTAGAAAATATTTTCCATAATGATTTAGAAATAGGACTTTCTATATGAATTTCACGAAACTTTTTCATTCCCTCTTTTTCTATGGGTTCCTGTTTTTGTAATGATGTTAAAATCTGATTAGACAAAATTCAGTTTGAATTTGCGGGGGAGAGATTCAAGCAATGAGGGATTATCAATCAGGTGATTTACAAAGTCAAAAGTCAATCCGATATTCCGGGGTACTGTTTCTTATTTGTCATTTTTTTTAACCTTTAATTTCCTTCATTATTATCAAAGATGGTTTCATCCTGCTTACTATCCGTTTGCCCATGCGGATAAAAGGCAATTCAATAAAATAATGGATCAGTGTAGCAGCAATCAATGTAGCTATAATATATACTGCAATTGCTAAAATTAATAATAACCGGTGGTACGGGGCAGTGGCATAGGGCATATAGGAGTAATGAATGTAGTCGAGTATGGGAACATGGATCAGGTACAGGCCATACGAAATTCTGCCAATAAACAAGAGTAATTTCATTTCCAGGAACTTTTGCGCCTTCCTGCTATGTATCATTGCCACAAGAAATACAAATGCCGCAAATGCGGTATAAATGAAAAAATCAATCCCTAAATAAGCCGCAAGGTATTTATATGTTGAACCTAATGGCGAAATACCATCAATATGCCGGATAGAGAAAAAAACAAAAGCCAGCGGCAATATAAAATAGCGGTAACGAAACCATTTTGTTTCCTGGAAAGATACATCCTTTATTTTTGAAAAATAGCAGGCCGCGAGGATTCCTAAAAGGAAGTGGATACTGGCGCAAAAAGGAAGACCGATAACAAGCAACACGGCTATTAAATAACTGATTAATTTTTTATCCCGCATAGCCATCACTATGTAGAATGGAATCAATAAAGAAGCGGCCATCTCAATAGTAAGCGACCACCCTACACCAAGAAAATTATTGTTGAATCTAAGCAACAATGCTTCTTCCCAGAATTGGTGTTTATTCAAAATAAACAGGTCAACTAAAGTATCAGCTTTCATATTGAACCTGTAAGCTGATAATGTTGCTACCAGGAGTACAAAAAAATAGGCCGGGTAAATACGGAAAATACGCGTCACATAGTATTTCTTTATGTCAAGCGGTTTGTTAAGAACGAGGTATTTATAAGAGAGAACAAAACCGCTCAAAACGAAAAAAAACGAAACTGCATCATTGCCATTGAATATGATATATGGATAATGGACATTCATTTTATCGTGAAAAAATAACCCAATAAAATGGCTTGCGAACACCATCAATGCCGCTATACCCCTTGAAGAATCAAGATAACTTAAATGGTTTTTCACCGGAGGCACCCCTGAATCGGCCATAAATGCTATAAATACTTAAAGGTAAGAATCTTGAGATTATAGAAACAATACTTTTTCAACTTCGCATAATTTATTTTATCAACGCCCTGTTATGACTACAACCCGCAGCTTCGCCTTTTTCAATTCTTTATTAAAAGTTTCTATCTCTCTTTTAAACGCTTCCCATTTCGCCCATTCTTTTTCAAAGGCGTCATGCACAGCATTCAGGGATGCTATACATTGGCTTGTGGGCGCTACATCAGCTTGCTGCAAATTATTTTCTATACCGCCGAGTGATGATTTAATAGCAATCAAACTTTCCGGCCCGGTTAACAATGAACTGTCTTTTTTGCCGAGGTCATTAATTGTGCTTGTAAGATCGCTACCTGCTTTTAGTTTTAAAAGATGTAACTGCCCCGAAATTTCGTTGGCCAGTTTAATTGCTTCCCCGCATTTTATTTCTTCACTGTAACACTGGTAAGAAAGATCGTGCTGCAATTGCAGATCGTGGAGGTTAGTTTTTACACGAGGGTCTATACTTACCTGTAACGGCTGGGAATACGTTTTTCCGTTCACAGTCAATGATATTGTATAACTCCCCGGCATTACCCAGGGCGAAGTACAAGCAGGCACGGTGTTTTCATAAATGGCGGCTATGGGATAGGATGCCGGAACATTGAGCGGCTGGTAGTGCATGTCCCACAAAAAGCGGTGTGCACCTGTAGCCCCGGAAAGTATTTGCTGCGGGCGTATCCAGTATAGCGGGATATTCACCGGCGGAATGGAATACATGGTATCCTTTGAACTGTAATGCCGGATTATTTTCCCGGCAGCGTCTGCAATATCAAGTGTTATTTCAGAACTCGTTTTTTCTTTAAGATAATAATCTATGATAGCGCCATCAGGCGGGTTTTCACCGGTTGGTTCATCCTGCGGCAATGGGGTATCGGTATTCAGGTTCCAGCGCACACGGCAGGCGGGTTCCGGTTTATAGAGCATGACTTTGGGCAAGGTTTTTCCTGTGGCTATTTGTCGCAAGGGGGTAATATCGTCCAGTATCCAGAAAGAACGGCCATGCGTGGCTACTACAAGATCATTGTCTTTTATCACAAGGTCGCGTATGGAGGTAGCCGGCATATTCAACCGCAACGATTGCCAGTTATCGCCATCATCAAAAGATACATACACCGCTCTTTCCGACCCAGCAAATAATAACCCCTTGCGCACAGGGTCTTCTTTTACCACATTGATAGGGTCGTTGGGTAGCCCGTTCACAATTTCCTTCCACGTTTTTCCGCCATCCCTTGTTCTGAAAATATGCGGGCGCAGGTCGTCGAGCCTTATCCGGTTCACTGCTGCATAGGCAGTATTCTTATCTGTGTGGCTGGCGTCCATCAGCGATACTTTGCTCCACGAATTTATGGCGGCAGGAGTTACGTTCTCCCAATCCTTACCGCCATTGTGTGTTACCTGTATCAAACCATCGTCTGTGCCGATCCAGATAAGGTTACTATCAAGCGGGGATAATGCAATGGTATAAATAACACCCCGCTGCGGCATTGTTTTCATTTCATCCGTCCGGTAAATGCCTATGCAATCCGGCACATCATAACCCGTGTGCGTAAGGTCGGGGCTTATGGCTTTCCACGAGTTGCCGCCATCATACGTTTTGAATAAGACATTGCCGGCATAAAACAAAGTCTTATTATCAATGGGAGAAAACACCAGAGGCGCGGTGCGAATAAAACGAAACTTTCCTCCAGGAGAAATATCCTGCGCCTGGCCGGTGCGCTTATCATATCTTGATAGCTTGCCGCCGTAAATAATATCAGGGTCCAGCGGGTCGGCTACCACATAGCCATATTCCTGTGCGCCCACCGGGCGCCAGTCGCGGAAAGTTATAGCTCCGTCATTGCCGCGCGAAGTTATGCCAACCGAGCCGCTCTCCTGCTGCCCGCTATATACATTGTACGGAAAAGCATTGTCGGCGCTTACATGGTATAGCTGCGCTGTGGGCTGGTTGTACCACGAACTCCATGTACTTCCGCCGTTCACGCTCACGCCTGCACCCTGGTCGCTTGCCAGCAAAATAATATCGGGATTTTGCGGGTTTATCCACAGCCGGTGATAATCATCGCCGCCGGGTGCGCCCTTAAAACCGCTCCATGTTTTTCCACCGTCTGCTGACTTCCATACCACCACATTTACATCATAAACTATATCAGCATTTTTCGGGTCAGCTTTCACTTCAGCAAAATCATCGCCCCTGTCCCAAAGGCGAATGTCGCTGCTCATCTTTATCCAGGAGGCCCCGGCATCATCACTCCGAAATAGTCCTCCCGCCGTTCCCTTTGCACTAACCACCGCATACAACCGGTTTGGGTTGGAAGGCGCTATGCAAAAGCCGATCCTTCCCAGGCCGCTATCTGTTGATGGCAACCCATTTTTTAACTGCTTCCAGGTATCGCCGCCATCAGTTGATTTATACAAACCGCAGTGAGTGCCGGTCCATTGGCCATTTTCCCAGGGCGCTAACCGGGAAGCAAAGAGGTCTGCATAAACTACATCAGAATTGGAGGGGTCAATGGTAACCTGTATCGCACCGGTATTTTCGTCAATGAATAAAACGTTTTGCCAGCTTTTGCCACCATCCGTTGTGCGATATACTCCTCTTTCTTTATTGGGGCCATAGGGGTGCCCAAGCACTGCGGCAAATACCTTGTTCTCATTTTTCGGGTCAACGGACAGGCCGCCTATCTGCAAGCCCTCGCGCAAGCCCAGGTGCTGCCATGTTTTACCCCCGTCTGTTGATTTATACATACCATCGCCTACCGAGAGGTCGGGGCGCTGAATGCCTTCCCCGCTTGCCACATAAACGGTATTGGGGTTAGAAGGTGCAACGGCTACATCGCCAATAGACCCTGTTGGCTGGTCATCAAAAATTGGCGTCCACGTTCTGCCATAGTCATTGGTTTTCCAAACACCCCCATTGTTTACACCGATATAAAACACATTCGGGTGCAGCGCATCTCCGCTGGCGCCCACAGTACGCCCGCCACGGTAGGGGCCTATCATCCGCCACTTCATGCAGTTAAATAAAGAAGGGTCGCATTTTTGCGCAAATGATAACTGCCCTGTAACAACCAGGGCGATAAAGAACAGGATATTTTTACCGTTATTTTTTCTCATGCAAAGTATAAAAGATCAGGCCCTGTGATGATCCGCTTTCCAGTTTTTGATCGCCTTTTTAATTTCATCGGGTTTCATATTGCCGTCAATAGCTTGTTTTACCAATTGCAGGTATTCTTCATCCGGCGCAAAACGAAGCGCTATCAACTGGTTCATAGTAAGCCGGGAGTCCGGTTGTTTCCCGGTGAGTATGTAATACCTCAGGCTTTCTTCCGCGCGTATGGCACGGTCTTGCACAGTAACCGCAAACTGCCGGGAATACCAGAACAGCAATAACAAAACAATGGAAATAACCAGCGGCAATAAACCGGAAGATAACCATTCGGTGTGGTTCAGCAGGCCTTGCACGAGGTTTACAACCCCAAGGATAAAAACCAACAATATCAGCGATGAGGTAAGAAAGTGAAACGCTGGTATATAGCGTTTGTGGTTTGAATAGCTTTGCTGCTCCATAGCATATATTTTTTGTGAAATTACATATTTGTACCGGTTTTTTCATTGGCATTTTGCTACCCTTCTTTTTATCCTGATCTACATGCTCTGAAACCAAAATTTTAACACTCCGGCTTAATTAATGACTATCATTGGAATATGCGATAGTGGCCGCCTTATGATTCTTTCAAGGCAGGAGTTTTGTATTCAATTCAATAGATTTTAACTCTTAAAAGCTGATTTTATGAAACGGATATTGATTATTGCAGGAATAGCGGGAGCCACTTTATTTTCAGCATGTGAAAAGGATAGCGACCAGGTAGTGGCGCCTGCTGCAGACCCAACGACGGCATCAAAAATTATAATTCCCACCGGCCAGGCAACTATAGCCATTCCTTATGGAATTACCTATAAAATAATGATGACACAACAAGACGCAAACCTGCCCGTGCAGTGGACTTCAGGAAATATGACCACCAGCGCAATTCTTTTCAACGCTTTCCAGGTAAGGGGAAATGCACTATTCAAAGTAAGTTACTCAACAAATACAAGCCAGTCGGTAAATTTATTTTCACCAACCGTTTTAGGGGGTATTATTATCCCGTCTCCAGGTTTGGATTATGATATAAATTTCGGCGTTATGCTAACCAACAATAACGATAATGCTAGCAACTCATTTGTTCTGAATGGCGCTACCACTGTAAACCAGGAAAAGATACCTGTAATGTTTATTGTAAACCAGCCTTTGCAACTGACCGGCCTGATAGCAAATAATACGTTCATTGACGCCAGGCAGTATTATATGGCCTCGTTGCTGTTAAACCTTGATGTGCTGATGAACAACATTAACGGGAATATGCTTACCCAGGCTGCCGAAACAAACGGAACAATAATTATTTCAGCCAATTCTAACCAAAATCTATATCAAACCATGTTTGCCAACCTGCAAAACAATATGATGCAGGTGGATTTTGTAAATGAAAACACCGCTGTTGTTTCACCTGCAACTGCTTTGCAGCAGACGCAGGTGAACTGAATACTATTTGGGGTTTCTCCTTCCGTTTCCCTAATTTTGCACCGTGCAGGCAGCAAATATAAAGGCTAAGAAAGCAGTGGACCCACTGGAACGGTTCCTGGGGGGTGAAGTGCGTGTGGTGAACCGCGAGGCACAGCTAATCAGCAATTTTATACAGGCAGAATGGTTGCATGTATGCCTGCCCGATGATAACCGGCAGGAAGATACAGGTATGCTCTGCCTTTTTCCTGTTGACGACCATAAATTTTACCTGCAACTCTACTTCCTGCAATATGTGGATGAACCGGCTGCTGACGCTGTGGTTTTTTCGTTGCGTTTTCTGCCCTCCTTTTTCGACCAATACCCGCCGGAAAGCCTTATGACTAACCGGCCCTTCCGGTTCGATGAGACTACAGAACTGCAATTTCCCGTTTGTTCACAGGCGCGCACATTGATCGGTGAGTTGCAGGAAGGCAAGACGGAAACTCCTTTCCTGAGATCACTGCGGCAAACCGAAAGCGGCATACGCCTGCTGCGCCGCGCATTGGAATGTATCACTGTGCCTTTTTACGCCTGCCAGGTGCCTGCCTGCCGGTTTCTGGCCTATGAAAGCGAGCGCGAAAAAATACACGAGGCCCGCCTTATATTAGAGCAGCAATTAGACCAGCCGCTTACCATCCGGGAGCTTTCCCGCAGAGTGGCTATAAACGAATGCTACCTGAAAAAAGGATTTAAGGCTATTACAGGCAAGACCATCCATGAATACCAGCAAAACATGCGAATAAACAAAGCAAAAGAATTGTTACAATTGCAGGGGCTATCTGTTACCGATGTAGCTATCACGCTCGGATATAATAGCATTTCACATTTCAGTACGGCATTTAAACGGGTAACCGGCATGAAACCTTGTGAATTATTGGCATAAGAAAAATAATTCAATCAATTATAATGATAGTTTTTGCCGTCAGCACCGCCCCTTCGGCGGTCAGACGGCAAAAACGTTGCTGTTGCCAGGAACAATGCACATAACGAAACACCCGTCTGACCGCCGAAGGGGCGGTACTGACGGGGTTTCTAATGACATATTTGCCATCTATTAACAAAACTTTATTTTTGGCTTGATTTTTGCTATATTTCAACTACTTCTAAAAACACCAGGTGGATCATTGTTTTTCTTTACGCAAGTAAAGAAAAATGATTTTTGGCTTGGTTTTTGCGGTATATTTACTGGTTTAGGTAGGGAGTATGAATTAATATTATGAGTAACATTTTAAAAAAATATGTATTATTAGTAAAATTTACGTTGTTGTTGTTTACGGTTCATGCACAAAGTAGCGTTTCTCCATTAGAAGATATGGTAAACGCTATAAAGAACAACCGTGTCTCGGACATGGTAAAGTATTTCGATAGCTACGTACCTATTACTATAAATTATACGCAATCTATGTACAGCCATAACCAGGCTGAAATAGTGTTGAAGGATTTCTTTGATAAGAATGTTCCCAAAAACTTTAATGTTCTGGAAAACGGCGCTCCCGATAATACCTCTAAATTTTTAATAGGGAATTTCGACAGCCAAACCGAAACGTACAATGTGTATATCCTGATGAAGCTAAAGAACAATGTCTATTTAGTCCAGGAATTAAGACTGAATAAACAGTAATCAATCACCTCTGTTCTTAAAGGTTTGATACTATTTTCCCTTTAGAATATTTCACCGTATAACCAAAGCCGAACTTTTTCGTTTCATTTTCATTTACGGTCAATGTCCATTTCAGCATACCGGATGTTTCATTGTATTCCGCGCCTTCCGTGTTTTTATCTTCAATCACTATATCCTTGTCATTGCTTACCGGCAACTGGTCCTGTACAATGAGGGTTATGCTTTCTTTGCGTGTATTGCGGATAGAGATGCTATAGGCAAATGTTTCACTCACATTGGCGCCTATCATTTTCACGCTGCGCAGCTTGGTATCGCGTTCCCTTTTTACCACTATTTTTTTATCCCTGCCAAGCGATAGGGTCATAGTGTCTCTTATATTGCGCACATCTATACTGCCCTGGCCTACATAGGTTCCTTCATAAAAGATATTGCTTGTTCCGGGCAGCAGGTTCAGGTCTTCCCAGTTGGTTACCTGCGCCTGTAGAAATACATCTTTATCCAACTTAGGCACGGTATAATACCGGTAAGTAGCCGGCAATTCATATTTCTTTATAGCTACAAGATGCAGTTGGCCGTCGGTGGGTATGGTATAGGGCAGGTCAATATCGAAAGTAGTATTGATGCCCGCATTATCAACAGAAACATAGTTATTGAGAGAAGCCTGGTTAAGGCCCCTTTGGGCTTGATATACACCGGTAACAGGGTCAGTGATCTCTTGGGTATCCATTGTAGGCATCCTTCTGATTTCATCCCGCTGTTCCGAATTATTGTTGTAAACCTTGTAAGCCGGTGGAGGAGGTACATAAAAAGCCAGGTACCAGGGGTTCATTGTTGGCGCTTGCGCCCCTTCGTTTGGGTTGCCTGTGGAAAGGGTGAGGCGCACATTATTCCAGTTAACGCCGCAGTTCTGGTGAATATTAGCCTTGTAAAAAAGTTTTATGGGGCTGTTGGCGTTATCGGCCATAATATCGTAAGTGGGCGACCAGCCTGCATCAGGCGCTATGTAGTTAATGGTTATCTCTGTAGTTGTAGCTGCCGCCGCGTAAAATTTCACTAATAATTGCCCGCCGGGCTGGTAGTCTCTTTTCTGTTCTTCATCAAGCTGGCTTTTCAGCCGCGTTACCCGTTCATCCGTTTTTTTGATGGTATTGTCGAGTTTGTTTTTCTGGTTCAGGTAGCCCTCCATTTTAGTGTTAATAAGGTCCAGCATCTTCACCAGTTCCGCTACCGAAAGGCCGGTATTATCGCCGCTTACTTTCCTGTTTCCTTGCAGGATGGTTATTTCTTCTTTTATCACCGCTATTTTGGTATTTATATCGTTCTCGCTTTCTGTGAGTATTTCTATACTGTCTTTCAGTTCTCTTGCGTGCGGGGAGACCACTGCGGGTTCCAGGTAGTTGTTCTGGAAAGTTGCTGCTTCCACAACTACGCCGTTTGAGGCGGATATTGTGAGGCTTTGTTTATTAGCTTCACCGGCAACATTGGTGAACAATATCTCGTTCTCGCCTTTGGCAAGCGTAAGTTTAGCGCTGCTGATAAGTTCTGCCCCGTTGAGAAAAACAGTTGCTGCATCAATATTTAGTTTTTGCTTTGTTTGGGCTGTGACATTTGCTGCAAAAAGCAACACAACGCAGGTAACGAACGAAGAGTGTGCGTATTTCATAAAACGATGTTTTTTATACAAAAGAGATAGAAAGGTAGCAATTCCATAAAGGCAAAATGAAGAAAGCTATATCCTTAACAATAATTTATATTTTATATCATGAGCGCCGCCATTGCGGAAGATTGAATAAGTATTGTTGAAAAAATTCTACTTAATAATAGAAAAAATTCATTAGCTTTATGTAAAATTTGCTTTTTGTATGGGTATTATAATCAAAGTTAACCAACGCGGAGGAGTGGTAAAAAAGAAATTCAGGCTATATGCCGGAAGAAATAATCTCAGTCTTTTTATTACGGCCAGGAAGGGGGTGAAACCGGATTTGTTTTACGACCTTGCTGAGGTAATGAATATGTCGGAAAAGAGCCTGGCGGAGATAATCCATGTATCGCCCCGTACAATAAGTAATTACCGGGAGAGCAAAAAATCATTAGACCCTGTGCAAAGCGAGCATCTGCTGAAACTTGTCGCATTGTACGATAAGGGCGAAGAATTGTTCGGTAATTTAACGGAGTTCAACTATTGGCTGCAAAAACCTTTCTGGAATGAAAAGGAGCGACCGATAGACTGGTTAGTGACTCCGGGCGGTGTGGAACTTATTATAGATGAATTAACCAGGCTTGCCTATGGAGACGCTGTATAATTTATGCTGGTATATAAAATAGGGCATAAGAACTACGTGAATACGCTATCGGCGTCTGGAACTGCGGGCAGGTGGGCATCCGGCAGGAGAATGGTTATTTATTACGCCGAATCTATACCGCTTGCCTTTTTAGAAAACATGGTCAGGCGGCAAGGAGTGGGGTTCAATAACGATTACAAAACGGTCATTATAGAAATACCCGGCAACATAGCAATAGAAGTGGTTCCGGTAAATGAATTAGCGGAAGGTTGGCGTAATTTTAAATCCTATACAATATGCCAGCAAATTGGAGATAAATGGTACGATGAAATGAGAACACCGGTTTTAAAAGCGCCCTCTGCGGTTTTACCGTCTTCAGATAATTATATCATCAACGCAAATCACCCCGATTTCAGGAAAATAAAAATAGTAAGTATTGCCGACCTGGTACCGGATGAGCGCATTGAGCAGATATTGAAGAACTATAAGAAATAGGGAAATCTGGTAAAATACTTTTTATGGATTTTCACCCGTTATGTATCTTATTTTGAAAGAGGATTATTCCTAAATTTGCACTCCCAAATAAAATTAAATGAGCTACGAAGAAAGTGATGCAAGAAGAAGATCAAACTTAGGTTTCCGTACCGCCATGGATATAGGCATGGGTATATTCTATACAGGAATAGGAGCATTGGTATTGATCTATAAAGCGTTCGGAACAATGAGTATCCCGCCATTTATTGCCTACCTGTTAGGTGGAATGATGGTAATTGGCGGCCTTTTCCGTTTTCACCGGGGGATAAAGGCGATTTTGCCGGCTAAAAAGGAAAATAATTCATCCAATCCCGAATAAACTTTACTTATTTCAACTTGTCTCTATATTCGCGGGCTGTTAAATTATTGTTACAACAGATATAAGCAACTGCATTCTTTAAATTAATAAGTAAAATTGCGCTTTTTATGCGTTGTCTTAAAAATTTTCTTTTCATAGCTGCCGGAAGCATTGTCCTGTTATCATGCAATGATGATACACCTAAGCATGAGGATAATCTAAGCAAGGGTACCATTGATATATCAGCAGATGAATCGTACCGGCCCATAATAGAAGAGCAGAAAAAGGTCTTTGACAGCAGTTATCCTGATGCGCACATTAACATACACTACAAACCCGAAGCGGAATGTTTCCAGGATTATTTTGACAATAAAGCAAGGATCATTCTTGTAACCCGTGATCTCACAAAAGCGGAAAAAGACCTGTGCGCTCAAAAAAAGATTTTCCCTTCTTCCGAAGCTCTTGCCAGTGATGCAGTTGCGGTGATTGTAAATAATCAATCGAAAGATACTGTGCTGGATATGGACGCCCTCACCGGCATAATTACCGGGGTGTATAAACAGAAATATACCGTAGTGTTCGACAACCAGTTATCCAGCACGGTAAGGTATATAACCGATTCGGTACTACAGGGTGGTAAATTGGGCAGCAATGTTTTTGCGGCGAAAGGCAATAAAGAAGTTATAGATTATGTATCTAAAAACCCGGAAGCTATAGGCTTTGTAGGCATGAGTTATGTATATGCAAACGAGGATACATCAAGGGCGGGAACATTTATCAATACAGTGAAAGTTGTGGCAATGCAGAATGCTAAGGACCACCAGTTTTATAAGCCCTACCAGGCTTACATAGCCTTGAAATCTTACCCGTTAACACGCAAGCTGTTTTATATAAATGCAGAGAGTTATCACGGGCTTGGAACCGGCTTCGCCAATTTTTTGGGCAGCCATCGCGGGCAGCTTGTTTTTCTCCACGCGCATTTTTTCCCTTTAAAGGAACAAATAACTATAAGAGAAGCGGATATAAACCAATAATCAGTTAACAACCAATATTACAAAGGTACTATGATGTACAATATGAAAAGAGGAATGATAATAATTGCGGCATTGTGCTTTAGCATAAGCGCAGGCGCACAGCAAACGCTTGATAACGGGATAAAAATGTATAAATACAATAAGCTGCAAAGCGCCCAGGCCATACTTGCGCCGCTTGCAGCAACAGATCCTGTTGCCAATTATTACCTGGGGCTTTCGTACCTGGGGATGGGCAATATTTCACTGGCAAGTACAACATTTTCCAAATACCCTGATGACCCGGCCAATATTTCAGGAACGGCACGGGTAGCCTTCGCGAATAATGACGCGGCTAAAGGAATGCAAATAGCCAGGGACCTTGCAGCAAAGGCAAAAAAGAAAGAATGGCTACCTATGAAGTATGCTGCCGACGCCATTGCCAACAGCAAGGGCGGCGACTACCGCCAGGCCATAACCTGGTACACAGAAGTGCTTACCAAGACCGATGACCCTGAGGTACACATTGCTCTCGGCGATTGCTACCGGAAAGTACCCGGCGGTGGCGGTGAGGCAATGAATAACTACGAGCATGTAACTGAAAAAGACCCGAAAAACTCCCTCGCGCTCTCCCATATCGGCGACCTTTGGTATGAAGCGCAGAATTATCCCAGCGCCCTCAATAATTATGCAAAAGCGAAAGACGCGGACGCATCTAACCCGCTTCCCTATAAATCTGTTGGCGAAGCATACGCGCGATCAGGGAAGTACCAGCTTGCGCTGCAGAATCTGAAGCAATATATAACCCTGTCTGATAATTCACTTAATGACAAGGTGGAGTACCTCGGTATTCAATATGAGGCCAAAAGTTTTTGTGACGCCGCAAAATATGCGCAAGACCTGATAGGTAATAACCAACTCACGCCTGAGCAAAAAATCACCGTTACCGGGGTGCTTGGATTCTCCTTGTCGGAATGCGGGGATTCTATACTTGCTATACAATACCTGCACCAATATTTCCAGATCCAGAACCCGGCAAAAATAAAGGCGGGGGATTATCTTGAGTTAGGAAAGCTGTACCTGAAAATGGGGCAGCTTGATTCAGCGGGATATTACTACAATAAAGGCATAGCAGGCGATACGGCGCAAAATAAAACAGACATTTACCGGCAGATAGCAGAGGCGTATAAAACCAGGAAAGATTATTGCAAATCTGCCGACTGGTATAATAACCTGGTAAAGGCCAATCCTAATACCCAGCCTTTAGATTATACATGGAGAGGTATCATGTATTACTATTGTAATGACCTGGACAAAGCCATAATCTCATTTAATGACTTCGCAACAAAATACCCCGATCAGCCTTATGCCATATACTGGCAGGGGCGCACTTCTTCAGCTATTGACTCCAACGCTACTACCGGACTGGCTGTTCCGTATTTTGTTAAGTGGATAGATAAAGTGGGGCCGGATTATGAAAAGAAGAATGACCTGAAAGGAGCTTATGAATACCTGCTGTACTACTATTACAACAGCAAGGATAAAGAAAACGAAAACGCGTATAAAGAGAAAATACGCAAATTAGACCCCGCAGACAAAGCGCTGTTGAGCATAGAGGAAGCAGAGAAACAAGCTGCCACACCAGCAAAGAAACCGGGAAGCAAAAAATAAATAAAAATGTAAAAAAGCTGCTGTAACAGGCGGCTTTTTTGTTGCACATAAACAAGTCAAAATTTTAAAGTCATGGAAAATAATTTAGAGCAGCTAAAGTATCCGATAGGGCGATATGAAAAGCCGGAAGCATATACCCAGAATGATCTGAAAGAATGGACAGGTGTATTGCAGGCGCTGCCTTCGTGGATGGATGCGTGTATTGAAAACCTGGATGAACATCAACTGCAAACACCTTACCGCGAAGGCGGCTGGACCATACAGCAGGTGGTACACCATGTAGCAGATAGCCACATGAACGCATACATAAGACTGAAGTTGATGCTCACCGAAGATAACCCCACAGTAAAGCCGTATAACGAAACCGCCTGGGCTGAACTGGCGGACACGAAAGTAGTGCCGGTAAATATTTCCGTAACGATGCTGCACACCCTCCACCGCAGGTTGGTGGCATTATTGCAACATATGCAGCCATCAGATTGGGAGCGTACTTATTACCACCCGGAGCATAAGCGCAACTTCCCGGTTTGGGAGGTAGTGGCCATGTATGCCTGGCACAGCCGGCATCATACGGAGCATATCAGGCAATTGAGGCAAAGAATGGGGTGGAATTAAAGGGCAATGTATATCACTTGTTAACCGCCCTACCCTCTCTATCAAGGCTCCTGTATTATATTGTCTCAGCGGGGTACTAAGGTTTTATATCGCCACTCCCGGCAACGTCGGCAAGGGTGAGAGCGGGTTTCTATGATTTCTGTAGTTTTGAAAATTCCTGCATCACAACCTTGAACATTGTCGGCATTTTGCTAAGGCAAGGTTCTTAGTTAAAGGATTGATGGCTCATTGGCAGGCTGCAAAGATACAAATGCACGGGCTAATACAAAGAAATCCCTAACCCGATCTGGTTGCCGCTGCCGGCTACACGAAACCTGGGATAACCTTGCCTGGTATAGCAGAGCCTGTTCATATAGCTTGTCTTGCCCCCGAGAGCATACCTATGCTCGGACCGGATACCCATCAACGCACCCAAAATCCCCAGGGACATACCACCTGCCATGATAAGGTTCCAATTGTTGTATTGGCTATTGGTAAGGTAAGGCGGCTTGACAGGGTTGCTATTAGTAGGTGGGTTGGCCCCCGCCAGACCTGCAACGATTGCTATTGCGACATCGCCGGGATCCACAACAGCAAGAGCAATAAAGCCGACGCCAAAACCGGCGCCGCAGACATACCCCCATACATGCTGGCGACCTTTCCTGCGCCCATAGCTATATTTCATTGATCCAAAATATTCAGCCCGGCCGGCCCTATAATCTGCAAACTGATTTGTGGAACTGGCTGCTGCATAACCCGTGACATTATTATAGTCTTGTAATGCGATTTGTGATTTAGCAAAGGTAGCTATCATCATCAAGGCGGCAAGCAAGGCCCACTTTGATTGGCCGGAATAAAGTGAATTCATATAAAGCGGGTTTTATTTTTAAAGCATTCTTGTAAATCAGATGCGGTCGCAATTTGCGACCAGATATAATCCTATTCGTCAAATCGAAATCCAGTATCAGCCAATTAGCACATTTTCAAATTATTACCCTCCCCATCCTTCTCTATCAAGGCTCCTGTATTGTATAGCCTCCGCAAGATGCTCCGGTTTTATATCGTCACTCCCTGCGAGGTCGGCAATGGTGCGGGATACTTTAAGAATGCGGTCGTAGGCGCGGGCGCTAAGGTTCAGGCGGTCCATGGCGGTCTTTAGCAGGTTCTGGCCTACAGAACTGATAACGCATATTTCTTTCAGCAGCTTGCTGCCCATCTGCGCATTGCAATAAACGCCTTCATGCTGTTCAAAACGTTTGGCCTGTATATCCCGCGCTTTCATTACCCTGTCGCGCACCTCATTGCTGTTTTCCGACATGCGGGTTGATGACAGTTCGCTGAATGGCACAGGCGTTACTTCTACGTGCAGGTCTATACGGTCCAGCAGCGGGCCGCTTATTTTATTCAGGTATTTCTGCACCATTACCGATGTGCAGCTACATTCTTTTTCGGGATGGTTGAAGTAGCCGCAGGGGCAGGGGTTCATGGACGCGATGAGCATAAAACTTGCCGGGAAATCTATGCTCACCTTCGCCCGAGATATGCACACCTTGCGTTCTTCCATAGGCTGCCGCATAACTTCAAGGGCAGAGCGCTTAAATTCCGGCAATTCATCCAGGAACAACACGCCATTGTGCGCCAGCGATATTTCTCCCGGCTGGGGAATACCACCTCCGCCAACCAGCGCTGCGTCTGAAATGGTGTGGTGCGGGCTGCGAAACGGACGTTGGGCTATTAAAGAAGTATCCGCAGCCAGCTTTCCGGCAACCGAGTGTATTTTGGTGGTCTCTAATGCCTCGTGCAGGGTTAGCGGGGGCAGTATGGTGGGCAGCCTTTTTGCCAGCATGGTTTTACCTGCGCCGGGCGGCCCTATAAGTATGGCATTGTGGCCGCCTGCCGCAGCTATCTCCAACGCTCGTTTCACATTTTCCTGCCCTTTTACATCATTGAAGTCTATATCAAAACTGCTTTGGGCGTCAAAAAATTCTTCCCTGGTATTTACTGTTGTTGGCTTTAAAGTCAAGGTCTTATTGAAAAACCCGATCACTTCCGTTATGGAATCCACGCCATATACTTCCAGGTTGTTCACCATACCCGCTTCGCGCGCATTGGCTTTAGGTAGTATGAGTCCCTTGAATTTTTCTTTTCTTGTTTGAATGGCTATGGGCAACGCCCCTTTGATCGGTTTTATGGAGCCATCAAGCGAAAGCTCTCCCATTATCACATATTCATGTAGCTGGTCTTGCGGCAACTGCCCGGTGGCGGCAAGGAATCCTAATGCTATGGGCAGGTCATAAGCCGCGCCTGCTTTTTTAATATCTGCCGGGGCCATATTCACTACCATTTTCCCCCGTGGCCGGTCGTAACCGCTGTTTTGTATGGCAGATATAACCCTGTCTTTACTTTCCTTTACCGCATTATCCGGCAGTCCTACTATAAATACGCCCACTTCCCCACCCGGGGTATCCACTTCTATGGTAATAGTTATTGCATCAACTCCATATACCGCGCTGCCGAATAATTTAACCAACATAACCGTTTATCGCCTGATTATTTCTGTAAATGTAATGAATATACTTCCACGTAATAAAAAGTTTCGCGCAAAGAGACGCAGAGGCGCAAACTGCAAATAATTGAAAACAGGAAAAGTGTGTAATTAAGATCGCAAAGGTCCAATAATTTCTAACCCCCCGGACAGCTCAATTTGAATGAATAAAAAAAATATTTAAAAACCTTACTAACATTTTCCCCGCGTACTACGCCTATATATATGAGGGGTGATTTTTTTGATCGCTCAAAACCATAAACCTGTCAAACTATAAACCCAAAACCCTATCCTTTTTTAACCCTATAAACCGTAAACCCTATTTTTTTTAACCTATCAACAATAAACCCTTTTTACCTTATCAACCATTACCCTATTAAAAACCTGTAAACCAATGCCTTTTAAACTCATTTTTTAATAACCTGTAAACTGTTTTGAGACTCCTGTAAACCTATAATCCCATAGTTCCATAAACCCTCCTTTAAACCCTCCTTCTCTTCTATCGAAAACCTAAACCTATAAGCCCCGATTACTCGGGGCTTTCCCTTTTTTATTCCGCCGACTATATTAATATACCCCTGCCATTTATGCAGCAGAAAGTTTTTTCCTTGTATTCATAACACTTGCGTCTTTCAAATGTGAATTAAGCGGAGATACTAATTTGTAAGGCATATTAAATAATTCCTGGGAAACTTTAAATCTTTCAGATAATTTACGGATCACCTCTTTTGACAGGCCACGGCGGTAATTCAGTATGTCTGAAAAAAGGCTTTTACTTATTTCTAATATCTCTGCCATATCCACTGATTTAAGTTTATTTTCTTCCATCAGGTAACCTAATATTTCTATCGGGTCGGCATCGGTAAAAGTATTATGTTCCTCATCCCATTTTTCGACCAGGAGTGTAAGCAGTTCAATTGCATCTTTTTGTTCTTTGCTTTTAGTTTTAAGCACAACCAGTTCCTCCAGCAGGTTGCAGTAATCAAAATATTGCTTTTTGCTTTTTATAACTTTATATTGCAAGGTTTCCATCGTTACTTTTTTTAATAATCGCTTACTGAATATTGTTTATTATCATTGCATAGTTTAGTGTATTCCGCATGTGTGCCTATCCAGCAAATAAATAAATGCACTTCTTTTTCACCAAAAACATAATGACATATCATCCGGTATTTATTGCCGCCTATATTAAACACTACTCTGTCGGTTCCATTTCCCAATAAATCAGAATAACTAAATGTATTAATAATATCCTGTGGACTGTCCCATTCCGTTCCTTTCAGAACTAACTGCCATAATCTCAAAACATTTCTGCTATCTGCATGATTTAGCACATAATTTTCAATCGTTGATTTTTTCACCAAATGAATTTTCATCTGACAAGGATTAAAATTAAACAAAAATACGCAAAATGCGTACTTTTTTTCTGTCATTATTAATGGTCATATAACTACTCCCAAAAAACACCTACAACTCTATACATACATTCTTCGGTTCTGTAAAGAAGCGTAGCGCGTCCCAGCCGCCTTCGCGGCCTATGCCGCTGTTTTTAAAACCGCCGAAAGGCGTGCGCAGGTCTCTCAGTAGCCAGCAGTTTACCCAGATGATGCCGCTGTGTACCTGTGCCGCTACCCGGTTGGCGCGGCTTACATCCTGCGTCCAGATGGTGGCGCTCAGGCCATAGTCGCTGGTATTGGCGAGTTGCAGCGCCTCATCTTCTGTTTTAAAGGATTGCAGCGTTACCACCGGGCCGAATATCTCCTCCATATTCGTGCGGCAATGCGGGCCGAGGCCCTCAATGACGGTTGGTTCTATAAAAAGCCCGTTCTCACAGCGGCCTGTAACTTTCACTGCATTGCCACCGGTAAGTATTTTCCCGCCTTCCTCTTGCGCAAGGGCTATACAGCCCAGCACTTTATCAAAGTGCATCTTGCTGACAATAGCCCCCTGCCTGCTGTTATCGTCCAGCGGGTCGCCTATGGTTAGTTTTTTAGTGCGGGCTACGAACTCATGCCTGAACTTTTCATAAATGCTTTCCTCCACCAGTATCCTGCTGCCGCATAAGCATATCTGCCCCTGGTTGCTGAAGGAAGATTGCAAAGTGGTGCGCATCATCCTGTCCCAATCGCAATCGGCGAAGATGATATTGGGGTTCTTGCCGCCCAGTTCTAAAGATACTTTTTTGAACATGGGCGCGGCAGTAGCGGCAATATCCCTGCCGGCTCGAGTGCTGCCGGTGAAAGAGATGGCTTTAATGCCGGGGTGCGCCACTATTGCCGAGCCGCAGCCCGGCCCTGTGCCATGCAGTATATTAAGCACCCCCGATGGCAAACCCGCCTTGCTGCAGATGATACTAAGCAGGTACGCAGTCATTGGAGTTACTTCGCTGGGCTTGGCCACAACACAGTTGCCTGCGGCCAGGGCGGGGGCAATCTTCCAGGTAAACAGGTACAGCGGCAGGTTCCACGGCGATATGCAGCCAACCACGCCTATTGGCTGGCGCAATGTATAGTTTATAGCCTTATCCTCCATGTTGTGGCTCTCTGTGCTGAAGTGCATAATGCCCGTTGCAAAGAACCGGAAGTTGCTGGATGCGCGCGGTATATCCACCCGCTTGCTCAACCATAGCGGCTTGCCGTTGTCATTAGTTTCGGCCAGGGCCAGCGCGTCCAGGTTATCATCTATCAGTTGGGCTATCCTGTTCAGTATCTTAAAACGCTCTTCCACCGGGGTTGTACTCCACATGGGGAAAGCCGCGCGCGCAGCGCCCACGGCTTCTTCCACATCATTTAAATCGCTGTCCGGCGTTTTGTTATATACCTCGCCGGTGGCAGGATTTATGTTGTCTATGTATTTGCCGTTTATCGGCGGTTGCAGCACACCGGCTATATAATTGGCTATTTGTGCGGGAGCGGAAAGGTCTGTCATAATTGCAAAAGTATTTTAAATAAGTCAATGAATACACCCTTGTTCGCAGGATAAACGCATTAAAATGCAACTATCAAATTTATTTACTCCTATTAATAAACCCGAAGGGTTGACATTATTATAGAACCATATTTAGAATTATGGTCGAACCCTGAAAGGGTGGCATATTTTCGTTTATGTAGCGTAAAAATATGCCACCCTTTCAGGGTTTAACAGCATTTTTTCTTCTTTGCTATAATAATATCAACCCTTCAGGTTTATATATTTTGATGCGTTTGCCCTGCCTTGTTCGGGACCAATTAATACTATTTCCGTAATTCACTTTTTCAAATAGGCTTTTATCCTTTGTAGTTTGAGTATTTGAGATGTAGTTAAGCAAGAGTTGTTTAATAAAAAATTGAATCCACCAAAGGGTTTATCTATACTTGAAAAATGTCTCGCAAATACACCTATTGAAGGCTCATAAATAAAATGGTAGCAGTAATCTTCATTCCAGGCGCCATTGTCAAATCCTCTGGAAAAAGAGAAATCGTGCAAAATAAGAGTGTCTTTTTCTAAAACTATTTTTTTACTATTATAATGAACAAAACCAATTCCGTTTATTTTGTACATCCTGAAATCTGAAGTGTCAGGGGTGTTTTTAAAATGATAAGGAGTATGGTTTACAACTTCCCGGATGATTGAATCAAGAAATTGCTTCCTAAAAAATGTTCACAATTACCCGGCACTTCATTAGGCGTTGCCATTGATTGTTCGTTACAGGTTGTGTCTTCTCCAAATGGTGTCGTTTCCCAATGGTAAATACACTGGGCATTTGCTTTCATAAAGAAACAGCTTGATAACAAAATAAAAATAAATTTCTTCATACGCTATTTACAAAAATGTTTATCCACGTAAACCTTCTTCCCTTTCGGGCTGATATAATAGCACCCGCCCCGCGCCCCGGTATGATAAACACGCACCTCTTGTTTTTCTCCGCCCTTATATTTCGGCGGAGGATATTGCGCGGCGTTAAGTTTATCCGGATTACCCTCCTCTGCACCGGTATAGGGTATCCAGGCTATTTCTTCTGTAGGAAGAGGAACCACTCCGGTATATTTCGGGTTGATCTTTAAGGGGTTTGTGACCACATATTTCTTCTCCACCCAACCGCCAGTGTAATGATTGATGCCATTGCTTTTATAAGAAACAGATACCTGGTAAAATCTGCTTTTTACCTGCTTATTATTTTTATACCCATCTTCATATGGTTCTACCTTCAGCCGGAAATTCGGCTGCAAAACCGCGAATACATGGTACTTATGCTCCGGGCGGTCCCGCAGCACAAGGTTATCCGTATTTACATACACATACTCCTGGGCATTCACAATGCCCGATAAAAAAAGCAAAATAATAAACAGGAGAACGCAGGCATAGGTTTGCCATGTTTTATATCCCGGATTATGTCTGGCCCTTATCTCCATAACGCTAAATAACGTGAATATAATGACTTCAAACAGGATAGTTTAGATACGGCTGTGTCCAACACTCACGAAGAGCGAAGAAACAGAGCTGAGAGCGATACTCCGCAGGTGTCCTACACCTTTTTTGGTGTGTGGGACACCTATGAACATGCCATATTGTAACTCATAACGAAACCCCGTCTGACCCCGCAAATGCGGGATACTGACGGGGTTTCTAACTGGTATTTTCCGTAAATGCTATTCTTAATTAACCACCACCTTAGCCACATACTTGCCTTGCGCCGTTGTTGCAGAAATGAAGTACAAGCCCGGAGCCTGGTTAAGTTTTATTTCCGCATCCTTGTTGGTGGCTATAGTAAATTCCTTCACTTTTTCGCCCACAATATTGGTTATTACCACCTGTGCCTGCTCATCATTATCCGACAGCAGGTTCATAGTAAATGTACCATTGTTCGGATTCGGAAGCAATTTCAACTCGCCGGTAACAGTGGCTTCTTGTTTTACGCTTGTTAATGTTACACCTACACTCATATTTAACGGCGAACTTACCGCGTTCACATCGCAGGCGTCGCCGGTAGTTACCGCGCAGGTAACAATATCAGACCCCGCGGTGGCGCGGCTGTAGATATAAATTGCAGATGTGGCGCCCGCTTGCGGCACACCGTTCAGAAACCATTGGTAGGTGGGGCTTAATGCCGTACTCGTAACCACAGCTACCATAGTATCCATTTGCCCGATCCCGATAGAAATGCCCTGCACCGCTGTTATGGAAACAGATATGGAAGGCGCAGTCTCTGTAGCCATTGTAATATGATTACTGAATACGGAATCTGCTATGCTACAGGAAGAACTGCTGGCGAGCATTGCGTAAACTACATCACCGTTTGAAGGCGTATAACTATGCGTAGGCCCTGTGGCAACATTCAGGCCATTTATGGTCCACCGGTAAAAAGGCGTTAACCCTTCATACAGGGAGTGAACGGTAAACGTAGCAGAGGCGCCTGCGCAAATCGGGTTGCCTGGGTTAACAGTAATGCTTACCGTAGGTAATTCAGTAGTGTTTACGGTCATGGTAACCGAATTGCTTGTTACTGTTGCAGGCGAAGGGCATTGGTAGCTGCTGGTAAGCGCAACGGCCACAATATCGCCATTGGAAGGGATATATGTATATGGGTTGCCTACAGCTGCGGCTGTTCCGTTTACTGTCCATTGGTAATTTGGAGTTGTACCACCGTTCACAGGGGTTGCCGTGAAAGTGGTAGGCGTGCTGATACAAACCGTATCGCCCAGTACGCCCGTTGATATATGCACCGATGGCGTCAGCGTGGGTTTCACCACAACAGTTACCGTATCAGCAGCGTTTGCTGTAGAGATGCAACCGGCGTCGCTCGTCATTGTACAAATTATCCTGTCCCCGGTTGTTGGCGTATAAGTGAACGTATTGGTAGCGCCCAGCACAAATGCGTTTACCCGCCATTGGTAAACAGGGGCTGCGCCGCCATTAACCGGGGTGGCAATATAGGTAACCGGCTGGCCGGGGCAAGTGGTAAAGCCGAGGCTGCCGGTAAAAGTAACAGCGGGTGTGATTATGGGGTTTACAGCAATGGGCATACTCGCCGCAACGGTGCCGCAAACATTGGTAAGGCTGTACATTATAGTATCTGTTCCGGCAGACACGCCCAATACAAGACCGCCGGTAACTGAAGCGCTGCTGTTACTAACGCTCCAGGACCCCCCCGATGACACATCAGTAAGCAATGTGGTGGAACCGACACATACGCCTGAAGCCCCGGAAATAGCCGCAGGCGCAGGGAACGCATTAATAGTAATCGGGTAGGTTGCCGTGGCAGTGCCGCAGGTATAACTAACAGTATAATAAATAAGCGCAGTACCTGGCGTCACGCCATTAACAGTGTCGTTGGATACTGAAACTCCGGTGGTGCTGCTGGTCCATGTGCCGCCAACTATTGCGTCAGACAATACTATATACGAGCCGGGGCATACGCTCGTCGGGCCGGTTACGGTACCCGCGTCCGGTATTCCTGTCACAGCTATATTGATCGTTGCAGTTATAGTGCCGCAACTGTTGGTAACGTTATAACCTATAGTATCATTACCTGCCGAAACCGCGCTCACCACGCCGCTGGTAACTGTGGCATTACCATTGCTCGCGCTCCATATACCGCCTGTAGTTCCCCCCAGGTCAAGTATAGTGATCGGCGAACCGCCGATACATATACCCGTAGGGCCGGAAAGAATCCCCGCATCGGCTATCGGGTTGACGGTAACCGTCAGCGTACCTACCGTTGTGCCACATGCGTTTGTTGCTGTAAAACTAATATCATCGGTGCCTGGGGTAACGCCGGTAACAGCCCCTGCTGTCACTGTCGCGTTGCCATTACTTGCGCTCCAGGTACCGCTGGCAGAAGCGTCCGTGAGCACAATAGACGCATCCTGGCAAACAACCGCTGCCGCTCCTCCAGTAGTGGAAACGGTAGGGTCGGGCAGCGCAATAACACTGAGCGGGTATAGCGCGCTTACCGCGCCGCAACTATTGCTGGTGGTATAACTGATAGTTTCGGAGCCAACAGTGACGCCGGTAACAGTACCAGCTACCACCGTGGCATTACCAATAGCAGAAGTCCAGGTGCCGCCGGGGGCGGCGTCTGTTAATACAATTGTAGTACCGGTGCAAACACTGCTTACACTCCCGGTAATGGTTCCCGCATTAGGCAATGGGTTAACGGTAACAGTATAAAGCTGCCGGGTAGGACCACACGCATTAGTAATGGTATAAGAGATAACATCTGTGCCAACCGTGGCCCCGGTAACAAGGCCGGAGGTGGAATTAACTGTGGCATGTGCATTGCTTGCCGACCATACGCCCCCGGTAGAATCATCGCCCAATGGAAGTGTTGCCAACTGGCATACAGTAGTAATGCCTCCTCCAGTAACCGGCGCCACAACCGGCAATGGATTAATGACGACAATTACCGTATCATAAGCGATAGCAATACCATCTGACACCTGTATAACAAAGGAATCCAGGCCGCTGATACCTGATGCCACCGTATAACCATAAGATCCCGGCGGCGATACTAAGCCGCCATTGGAAGCCGCTGTAGTGCTTGTAGGCACCGATCCGTTGAAAGGGCCTAAACCACTACCGGTAAGCAATGTCCAGGTTTCTGTTTGGTTCTTGTCAGAATCTACAGTTGATAATATGGAACTTAAAGAAGCAGGGGCGCTTGCATTTTCACAAATATTGAGCGTATCGCGTGTAGCGCCGGAAAAATAGGGCGCATGATTTGGATATGCTTCACGGATACGGACATTGCCATAGTCTGAAATGTAATAATTACCATTGGGTAGAATAGCAAGAGCTAATGGCTCCTTGATTTCGGCTGCAGTAGCCGGACGACCGTCAAGTAATGCGCCTGTACCAGATGCATCGACTATGGTTGTAATAATACCTGCTGGACTTACGCTGCGGATTCTGTTATTGGTCTGGTCGGCGATATACATATTACCCGCCGGGTCGAACCTTATATCTGTTGGCGCATTTAATCTGCAAGCAGTAGCAATTGCAGAACCGCCATCACCACCATACGCCCCAGCCGGGGTAGTCGGGGACCAGCCGGCAACAGTAGTTATGATACCGGTCGAGGCAGAAACCATCCTGATTCGGTCATTGCCCTCATCGGCAATATATATATTGTCTGCGGCATCAAGCGTTACTCCTCTGGGGCCACTTAGTTTACAAGCAGTAGCAATCGCGAGGCCACCATCGCCTGCAAAGCCGGTTGTATTAGCAGTACCTGCAACAGTAGTAATAATTCCTGTCGCAGCGCTTATCATACGCACTTTATTACTGGCAGTGCCTCCACCTCCAGTTCCAGCTTCAGCAAAATAAACATTTTTGTTCCTGTCCACAGAAATCCCTTTAGGCGTCCAGACAGTTGCAGTTGCAGCCGCACCGCCGTCTCCCGTAGAACTTGCTGTTCCGGTTCCTGCTATGGTAGTAATGATGCCCGTTACCATATTTATCAAACGGATACGATTGTTAGCCTCATCGGAAAAATAAACAGAATCACCATTAGGAATAACAGCAATGCCGATTGGTGTATTTATTTTCGCAGCTGTAGCCGGTCCCAGATCGCCAGAGTACGTCCCGGGATAAGTGCCTGTTCCACCAATTGTTGTTATGATACCTGTGCTGGCGGTGATCATACGGATACGGTTAGCCGTCTGGTCTGATATATACAGGTTACCAAAAGAATCCAAAACAATAAAATAATTGCCTGAAAACTGCGCGTTAATTGCGAGTCCACCATCACCTAACGAAGACCCTCCCCCGGCAATTGTTTCAACAATCTGAACCTGTGCCTGTGCATTGGCCATTAAGCCAAATACAAATAGAGTGCTGCTTATAAGTAGTCGAAAATGTTTCATTGTAATGCTATTTTAAATCCGAAATTAAAAAAAAATCCACGTATTCCGTACAATATTACAATAAATATTTTTCGACACCAACAAACTATGTAGTATTTCCTGCATTTTTAGCCGGGTATTTGCGGTAAAACTGGCTTATTTTCATAAAATATTAATCAAAAGCAATGTTTGGCTGTCGTAATAATTCTACACGCTTATAGCTCAATTAGCATTCCGTCAAAGTGACCCTCGCCTTGAAATATGACATTAGCCTAAATGGTCTTGATGCAGTAATTCCCCCTTTAGCGCTGGCCTTGTGCGCGAGCGAGGGGGTTAGGGGGATGTTTTAGCAGGTATTGTGGTATGGAGACTACGGAGGTGTCCCCCACCTCGAAGGTGTGGGACACCTATGAGCGCAAAACCATTTTTCAACAATACACAAAACTATGCCGGACAAATAATCGCCTATCTTTACAAATAAAAAACAGCGTTCCCGTGCCGGATGTCATTCAGTTATTGTCAGACCATATTGCCAACCAGATAGCCGCCGGCGAGGTAATACAACGCCCCGCCTCAGCCGTAAAGGAACTACTGGAAAACGCCGTGGACGCGGGCGCAACCGAAATACAATTGGTGATAAAGGATGCAGGCAAGGAACTGGTGCAGGTGATAGATAACGGCAAGGGGATGAGTCCTACAGACGCGCGTATGAGCTTTGAACGGCACGCTACCTCGAAGATAAAAAACATTGAAGACCTTTTTACCATCCGCACTATGGGCTTCCGGGGCGAGGCGCTGGCGTCCATAGCCGCCGTTACACAGGTGGAACTGAAAACCCGCCAGGCGCAAAACGAAACAGGTACCCGTATAGTGATAGAAGGCACCGAGGTGAAACTACAGGAAGCCTGCGCGGTGAACCCCGGCACAAGCATCAGCGTAAAGAACCTGTTTTACAATGTACCCGCGCGGCGGCATTTTTTAAAGAGCGCAACCACCGAGCTACGCCATATACTTGATGAATTTACCCGCGTGGCGCTGGCTTATCCCGGCATAGCTTTCCGGCTGTGGAACAACAATACAGAGCAGTACCATTTAGCGCCTGGAAATCTGAAAGCCCGTGTGGTAGCGCTGCTCGGCAACAGCTACGAAAAGAACTTAGTACCTGCGGAAGAAAATACCGACCTTGCTAATATTCATGGTTTCATAGGTAAGCCGGAAGCTGCAACACGCACGCGGGGGATGCAGTTCTTCTTTATCAATGGCCGCTTTATCCGCAACCCTTACCTTAACCATGCGGTGGTGCAGGCTTATGAGGGGCTTATAGAAAAAGACGCCTTCCCGTTCTATGTTCTGTTCATAGAAATTGACCCGAAAAAAGTGGACGTGAATGTTCACCCCACGAAACAGGAAGTGAAATTTGAAGATGACGGCATGATCTACTACTACCTGAAAGCGGCGGTAAAACATGCCCTGTCGCGGTATAATATTGCTCCCTCGCTCGACTTTACGCTCAGCCCGGAGATACAACAACTGCCCTCTGTGCGGCTGCCAACTACGGGCAGGCAGCGGGAAGAAACGGAAAAAGGTTACTTATACAATGTATTCTCAGAGCAAGGCCAGGCGCACGTTATTGAGCGAAAAGACAGCCTTAAACACTGGAAGGAACTATATGAGATCGCGCAGGCGCCTACCGGCGGCAATGTGTCATCTCAGAGCGAAGAGCCGCTGTCCATACCCTCGCAGGGACACCTGCATACCGGCGCGGAAACAACCGACAAGGGAGCAAACAATATACTGCTGGTACATGGCGCTATGCTGGCTACAACGGTAAAATCGGGCGTTATGCTTATCCACATCCGCCGCGCACAGGAGCGCATCTGGTACGAACGCCTGCTGGAAGAATGGAACAACCAGGACACGCCATCGCAACAGGTGTTGTTTCCCATCTCCTATGAACTGCCGCCGCAAGACGCGATTTTACTAAATGAAGTATTGGCCGACCTTG
>Ga0206818_1059_pt1 | contig 32313 bp, 17 predicted proteins | sample Alteio_BWOrgCont_86_FD_152881 | JGI IMG/M metagenome (GOLD analysis project Ga0206818, IMG submission 152881) | Enriched cells from forest soil in Barre Woods Harvard Forest LTER site, Petersham, Massachusetts, United States -... | ecosystem: Environmental > Terrestrial > Soil > Temperate forest >...
AGTGAACGCTTTGGCTCACCTAAAGCCCTGGCCAATCTTTGGGGCGCGCCTGTCATTGAGTATGTGCAAAAAACCTTGCTGCAAAGCTCTTGTGACAGGATCATCGTGGTTTTAGGCGCCCACCAAAGCCAGGTACGGCCATCTATATTTATACACAGTAGAATTACTGTTGTCTATAATAAAGATTATAATTTGGGGCAGACATCTTCTGTGCAGGCGGGATGGCGTGAGGCGGATAATGCGTCTGAAGCTGTGCTTTTTTTGCCTGTGGATTGTCCCTTAGTGCAGGCATCAACCATTGATCGTATCATTGATCATTTTAAAAAATACGGGCCTGATATATTGGTCCCCACCTACAAAGATAAAAAAGGCCACCCGCCGGTTTTTCATCAGCGTTTAAAATCAGAAATACTTGATCTTCCTATGACCCAGGGCCTTAACTCTTTATTTGCCGGTCATCCGCCGCAAACAATAGAAATTGATGATCAAGGGATAATTAAGAGTTTTAACACGCCGGAAGAATTCGAAGAGATAAAAAGATTGCTTCGTCGCCCTACGGGCTCCTCGCAATGACACAAACCCTACGAGGTCGAAGCAATTGGGCCTTTTGACACGCTAAATAAAGAATTATTGCCACACAATCGCTTTGGCGGTGTAGGTCGTGCGGATATAGGCGTTGCCTAAAAGTTTTTGAGGCGCATATTTTTTCCACGTATCAGTGGCATCGCTTTGGACATCGGTGACGGCATCTGCGCCCAAATTACCGGCTTCCTGTTTTAATTTAGGCAAAACATCGTCCCATGACTGGCGGCGTTCCGTGGTGACGGACACTGTCCCGATTTCAGTGTAGGGCTTGTCTGTCGTTTGAACATAAGACACATCATCAATGTTTGTTTTAGGCGCGTAATAATCCTGGGAGGTGTCTTTAGAATTGATTTGGTAGACAGTGCAGCCTGAAGCAAAAATTGTTAAAAATAAGAATGTGAATAGTGTGGGTTTCATAGGATTCCTAAATATGTCATCCCCGCGAAAGCGGGGATCCATTTAAATGTTATTAAATTATAATATCAAATTTATTAAAAACAAACCAATTAATTAAATTTTAAAATTAATTCTATTTTGGATTCCCGCTTTCGCGGGAATGACAGTAAACATGTCGGGAATGACAAGACTCACGCTTTTTGTTCTTTTAAGGCTTTGATGATTTTGTCCGGTGTAATGGGCAGCTCCTTGATGCGCACGCCAATGGCATCTTCCACGGCATTGGCGATCGCCGCTGCTGTCGGCAATAATGCCGCTTCCCCCATGCCTTTGGCGCCAAATGGCCCTTCCAGCTCATCGGTTTCAACTAATATGCTGTTCATTTTAGGCAGGCCGATGGAACGCGGCACGCGGTAACCTGCAAAATTAGCATTGAGCACCCGCCCGTTTTTAAACCTTAAATCCTCATAAAATGTATAGCCGATGCCCATGGCCAGTGAACCTTCGATCTGGCCTTCCACTGACTGGGGGTTGATGGCTTTGCCGATATCGTGAGCGTCCCATAATTGCAGCACCTTGACGATGCCTGTGTCGGTGTCCACTTCCACTTCTGCAATCTGGGCCTCAAAACCATAGCTGCCGGAAACATTGCCCTCGCCGGAACGGAAATCAATGGGGGTTGTTTTGGGGTTATAGCTGCCGCGGCCGATGATTTGTTTGCCGTACTTGAATGAATAACAAAGCTCTAAGGCTTTATCAAAACTCATCAAAACCCGTCCATCTTTCTTGTAAATCACTTTTTCAGCCTTGATGTCCAAATCATCAATATTCAAATCATTATCTTTGGCGACAATTTCTAAAACCTGCAGTTTCGCGTCACGGCCGCCTAAAAGCGCCGCGTTACCGGAAATAAAGGTCACACGGCTGGCAAATGAGCCGGTGTCAAATGGGGTGATTTCCGTGTCCCCTGATTTACATTTGATACGGCTGAAGCTGACACCCAAGGCATGCGCGGCAATCTGGGACAGTGCTGTGTTGGACCCTTGTCCTGTATCGGCCGCACCGGTAAATAAATAAACGGAACCGTCTTCTTCCACCTTCACAATAGCACCGGCGGACTCGTGGGATTTATACATTTTGGAACCCATGACATCCGCGGCAATGCCGATGCCTATGCCGCGCTTGATGGCTTTTTGTTTGCCTCTTTTTTCTTTCCAACCGGAGGCGATGACCGCCTTCTCAATGCATTCGCGCAATCCATTGGTCGTTAAAATCATTTTATTGACCGTTGTCATATTTGGTCCAGTGATATTTTTAAGACGGAATTCCACCGCATCCATGCCTAAATCCTTGGCGATCATGTCCATGTGCGATTCAACGGCAAAACCGCTTTGAACACCGCCGAAACCGCGCATGGCGCCGCTGATGGGATTGTTCGTGTAGACACGATAGCCGGTCATGCGAAAATGCTGGAGTTTATAAACCATGAAAATACGCATCATGGCCGCTGCCAGGACAGTGGGCCCATAGCTGCAATAAGCCCCCCCGTCAGCTAAAACTTCACCGGTCATGGCAAGGATGGTGCCGTCTTTTTTGACGCCGGTCTTGATCTTATAAATCATGCCGTGCTTGCGGCGGGTGGTGGTGAATTCTTCTTCACGGGTCAAAGAAATTTTAACAGGCAGGCCTCCCGCTTTTTTAGAAAGCAGGCAGGCGGCGAAATCCATGGGCAGCATTTCCAATTTTCCGCCGAAACCGCCCCCGACAGCCATTTTGATCACACGCACGTCGTTCAAATCCATCTTTAAAGTTTTAGCCAAAGCTTCCCGGCATTTGAACGGCGCCTGGGATGAAGACCACAGCGTGATCTTATTGGTAAAGGTTTCCCACTGCCCCACACAGACATGCGGTTCCATGGGCGACGGATGGGCCACAGGGCACCAGAATTTATCTTCGCGCACATGGTCTGCTTCTTTCATAAGGCGCTCAGGATTGCCGAAATTAACAGGTAAAATCAAGGCGATATTATTGAGGGATTCGTGGATTTGGGGAGCGCCGGGCTTGATGGCTTCTTCGATTTCAAATACCCCGGGAAGGATTTCATATTTGACGTCAATCAGGCGTAAAGCTTCGTCTGCTGTTTCTTCATCAATGGCGGCAACTGCAGCCACTTCGTCCCCGATATAACGCACCTTGTCCGCCTCCAGGGCCATTTGGTCAACCGTATGCGGAAAGAAATATTCATTGGAACCGAATTTAATTTGATGGGTGTCTTTGGCCGTCACGATGGCTTTTACGCCAGGCAAGGCCTCAGCCTTGGATGTGTCGATGCTGATGATGCGCGCGTGGGCATGGGGAGAACGCAGCATTTTTCCAACGAGCATATTGGCCATTTGCACGTCAAAAACATACTTTAGCTGGCCTGTGACAATCCCCCTGCCTTCGATACGGGGCACACTTTTTCCCACGGGATCAATATACTGGTCTTCAAATTTGGATTTTTTGGTCAGGGCCATATTTAGTTGTTCTTTTAGAGATTGCTTCGTCGGCTTCGCCTCCTCGGAATGACACTACCTTACGACTTGGAAGCAATTGAGCCTTTTGACACTATATTTTTGCCGGCTTCGTGGATGGCTTCGAAAATCTTTGGATACCCGGCGCATCGGCAGATATTGCCGTCCAGCGCGTACTCAATTTCTTCCTGGGTCGGTTTAGGGTTCTTTTCCAGTAAAGCAACTGAGGACATGATCATGCCCGGTATGCAAAAACCGCATTGCACTGAACCGTAATCTATGAAAGCCTGCTGCACCGGGTGAAGCACATCGCCTTGGGCCAGGCCTTCAATCGTTGTTATCTCCTCACCCTGGATATTGGCGGCCAATGTGATGCACGACAAGACTGCCTTGCCCTTGATCATGACGGTACACGTACCGCATTCGGTTTCCTGGCAGGCGGTTTTAGTCCCGGTCAAAGACAAATGGTCCCGTAAAACTTCCAGCAGGGTTTCATTGCCTTTGAGATTTAGGGTGTGCTGCTTTTTGTTGATTGTTAGATTTACGTTCATAAAATTAATATTCTTGTTATGGATTCCCGCTTTCGCGGGAATGACATAGTTCCTCGATAGCGGATTTCAGGCTGATTCTAAACATATGCTGCTTGTAATCAGTGGAACGGGTGTCATAAATGGTTTTCGTCAGGTGTTCCAAAGCTTCCTCGCCCAAGTTTGCTGAGGATGAGCTGTTATTTAGAAATTCTTCTAAAATAGGGTCCCTTTGGGCAAAAGCCACTCCATTATTGATACCGACCCTCGTATTATACCATTTTTTCCCCTTTATTTCAGTTTTTACGCATATCGCCAATAAAGGAATGTCCACATGGATGGTTTTCTTGACACGACGGTACGCGGTCCGTGCTGCTTGCCCGGTTTTAATCGTCACATGGGTGAATAATTTTTCAGAGCGGGCGGCGTTCTTGAAAAAATCTTCCGGCGCCATAATTTCCTCTTTACCATCAGGCCCCAAAAAATGCATTTTGGCATCCAAAGCAATCATCACCGCCCCCATTTCCGTCCAGGTGTAGCGGCAGGTCAAATTACCCCCGACGGTGGCCATATTACGGATGGGGTTGGTGGAAATATTGCGGCAAACAGCATGCAAGATCTTTAAATGGCCGTCGGGCAAAGGGCTTTCAAAAAGCTCATTGATGCGGGTCATGGCCTTGATGGTCAAGGTGTCCCCTTGAAAAGAAACACCTTTAAGCCCATCCACATGGGCCAAACTTAAAATATTGCGGGCTGTTTTAGTCCCCTTGGTCTTCAGCAATTTCATGCTGTTGAGCAAAAAGGTGCCGCCGGCCAGGACCTTGGAATCTTCCAATTCCTTATAAAGCCGGGCGGCTTCAAGGGGGGTTTTGGGCAAATGCAGCGTCAATGGGTTCAATAACATTCAAGCAGTATAGCACTATTTATCTTCTACTTCAAACTCTATGCCGCCAAAACGTTAATGTCCCTTAATTCAAATAACCCTCCCCTAACATGGCCCGGAGCATGTCAGGGGTGACTGTTACAATTTGGGAAACTTTAGGGACAACGCCATTGATGACAGGTTCTGAGGTAAGATTTTTATCCATTTCAATCCTATTTTGGAGGTCTCCGGTGATTTTTAATCGCATCAGCCGGCTGTTCATGTTAATGCCTCCCGGATTATGATCATTGCTTAAAGAACCCATTGCATTATCGCCGGCAAGCCTTAACGGAACAATCGTTTCATCCGTTATTTCCGCTACAGTCTTTTCTCTTCCTGAATCCAATATCATCCTTGCTTCTTCACTAATTGGATTAAGTCGTGTGGTGTAGACACCCGCGCTTGATATCGTAAATGCAGTATCGAAAAACCTGCCATTCCAGCTGGCTATCCTGGACATCTCCACTCCGATTGTTTTAGCAGCGATCATTTCTCCTAAAACACCGACAGTATTGTCCATGAGCCTGATCTCATCTTTGCCGGCACCCTCCTCATGAGGGACTTTAATTTCAACGTTTAAAATTTGTGCTTTGCCTTTGATCGTCGGGCCAAATACTTCTGTTTTAGGATAAACCGTCTGGTTGACCCCCATGCTTCCTTCATTTTCTTTGTGCGCCAAAAAGAACCTTAAAATAATATCACCGGCTTTCACGGCAGAGGCATAATTGGCTGTAAAATCAATCTCGGGATCTCCCCCTAAAGGTTCTGTAGGGCCCATTAAACTAAACTTATTTGTCATGATCCGTGAAAAGAAATTCCGCTGCGTCTTATGGATGATTGCTTTAGCGGCAATAAACAGCTGAAAAGTCCCGTATCCGCCATTTTTAGGACGGCCAATCCTTTTGCGATAAAAATTTGCCGCTAAAACAGGGACCAGGACGCTGATCCAAAAAACATTGATCGCTACATTAAGAAGAATCCCCCAACCAAGATAATGCCCCAGTAACAAGGCCGGAGACAGTAAAACACCGGCAACAAAAAATCTCATAAACCAGGTCTTTATAAACGGCTCTAAAGCCACTTTTCCCAAATAAGTGCCCATGGCCTTGATCTTTTTGTCGGCATTTTTATATGCCTTGCCACTAATGTCATAGCCGGTCAATTCCTGTGCCATTTTAAGCGAGCCGGCTGTAATTTTGGGAGCAATGCGCTCCAGGTCTTGTGTTGGGAATTTTAAACCTATCGAATTTCGGGCATCGTTCCTCTTTTCCAGCCGGCGCGCAAGATTAACAGCCAGCTGCTGCAGCTGAAACATCAATAAAACTTCGGATACAACGGGAGTTTCTGCGGGATAGAATTCCCCGGTAACAAAGACGCGTTTCGTAAACTTGTCTTTTCCCGGACGCAGCCCCTGTCCGATCATGGTATTGAGGACTGAGTCGATACGGGCACCCATACAAAAAATGTTCTTCGGATTGACCAGGGTTTTAATGATCCTCAGGGCAAGCTTGGTTGAAAATGTGGCGCCTGATTTACTGACCATCAAAATAATATCATCCGGCTGAATATTAAATGCTGAAGGGGATTTATCAAATTCATTCGCATCAACCGGTTCAAAACTCACCTTAGAAGTATCAATCAAATCGTTCCCAATCTCTTTGAATTGTTTTGTGAGGGTATGGGAATTGTCAAAACCGATAAGCACAACGCGGGCACGCCCATTCTTTTTTATGTTGTCAGCGATACGTTCACTTAAATAGTCTGTTGATTGCATATTAAAAGAACCGGAATCATTCCACTCTGCCCGGGCCTGGGCCAGGACCTTGGATGTATTGCGAAGGTCTTCCTGCACTATCTGGCGGGGATTATCATATTGAACGCCGGGAGGCGCATAGTAAGGGTTTATTTTTTTTACACCGTCGGCATCCACATATTCCCGGGCGGTGGGATAAAATCTTTTTTCCAGTTCTTCTTTGGTGCTTTCTTTCCATTCCCCGCTTACCCTGATCCAGGAGCGTACGATGATTTCATTCGACGGTGAAAAAGACAGCCTAACAATTTCCCCGTCTTTTAAGTGCATGACTTCTTCAAATTCCTGCTGTCCGTCAGGGCCGATGGATTTAAGCACGCGGGGGTCTGATGCAGCGCCATAATACCCTTTTTTACGGTTTAGCCCGATAATAACGTCCTGATTGTCCTGGTAAAAAGTAATACTGTCATCCAGCGAAGAATTCATATAAAGGCCGTATGTCCCGTCAGAGCTTTCAGCAAATTCCTTGGTTGCCGCCGTATTATCGGCTGTAAAGAATTTTTCCACAGCCACATCAATAAACAGCCGGCGCATATGTTCCAAATCCATCCCCTGCCTTTTCCATTTTTTTTCCCATTGCCTGAAAATTTTTCCGGCCAGGGTCTGCTGCCCGGCTTCTTGGGCCATTCTTTTATCCAGCATGTCCTTAAAAATTTCAATCATCCGGAACTGGTATTCTAACCCAAGTTTTCTTGCGGTTTTTTCATCCTTAACGTACAAATCATTTAAAGTCCTTACTAATTCAGGATCGGAAGGATTATACCCGCGCCGGGAAATAAACGGCTCTACCTGATCGTACACCTCACTAAAGACACGGCCAATCATCCGGCCCTGTTTTTCAAATAAAATATCATTTTTAGCCTCCTGCAGATCATGATGGTTGGCCATCACATGGGCATAGCGTACAGATGCAAACCAGCTGCCCTGGGTCAAATCCAGGTGCTGTTCCAAAGGAGGAATGGTGCCGTCCCCGGGGGCCATGCCGAATAAAGCATCATTGATTTGATTAAAGATTTTTTCATTATACGCAGGAAACCAGCTTTTAAATTCTTCATCGACCCCTTTGAATTCCCGATTGACATACCCCCAGAAATTTATATATCTTTTTTTACGCAAGGCCCGCAAGACAGCCCCATAATTTGGTTTAAATTCTGCTTCGCTGAATCCTTTCTTAAGATACCTTATGGTGACCCTTCCGTTATAATAGGAATGCACTGCTGCGGAATAGAAACTACGCATGTCCTCAGGTTTTAACATACGTTCTTTTAAAAGCAATCTATAGGGAACCCCTATTTTGCTGCCGTCATGGTCCCCGTTAAAAGCGAAAGTTATCCGGAAATATCTGACCACTTTTCTAAATTTATTCTGGGCTGTATCGAAAACCCAGACTTCCCTTTTTTCGTTGGGACTTGTAAACGGCTGGGCTGCTTCAGGAACCATGTCCCCGCCTGTTGCAAAACGCACATGAAACAGGAATTTTATTACCCCTGATTTGGCATAATTGTAAACAGGGACCAGCTTACGGGGCAGGGCTTTATAAAAACGGGCGTGAAGATCATCGATCATATTGCGATAAAAAACCGGATCATGCAATCTCAGCCAAAAATACCAGTTACGCAACTGTTTTGTTATTTTGATAAGCAAGGGTTTATCAGCGAGGTTTGTCGCACCGCCTGCCTGCTGTCCGCCCCGGACAGTCAGGGATTTTACATTACGAAAAAATGTATTCAGTACCGGCTTGATTTCTTTTTTTGTGATCCCCTGAGAAGCAATGCTTTTAACAAGAACGATGATGCCGCAGCCGAATTTTCCCTGGTCCGTGTCCGATGAACCTAATAAATCACCTGATTGAACACTGCCTTTTAAAACTGCCGCAGAACTTAAAATTAATGAAGCTAAAAACGGGACTAAAAAAGGAGTTAAAAGCATCATATGTCCTGCGTATGCAGCTACGGCCATTGATCCGAATAAACCTGACCATCCAACAAGTCTATTTCTCAATTTATCCCACCAGTTCCCTTCTGCGTTAGCAAAAGGTAAATTGACATAAGAACGGGCCACGCGCGTACCCGGCAAGAGCGATTTAAACCATTGGCCTAAACTATTATGACCCTTTAAATTGTTTCCACTCCATGCAGCGCTGATCCGGTCAGGATATAAAACGCTGGCAGCTGCAGGGTGAAATATTTCATGCAGCCATTTTTGTAACACATATAGACCGCGGGTAACAAAAGGCATGGCCAGCAGCATCCATGAAACCCCTCCATCCAAAAATATACTAAGACCAAAGCCCCCTAAACCACCTAATAAAGCGCTTATATCCATCCACCGTAAACTTTGACTGCCTAATAATGCGTCTTGAGGATCTTCCTCTGCAGGTATCGGTGGCGGCGGAGCAACTTTTCCGCTGGCCACATCACGTAATTTAGCCAAATCTTCCGCTAATATCTGTTCTTCCCCGGATGATGCTGCCGGAGGCGGCAGAGCAACATCAAGAAGGACTTTTTGATCTGTTGGATCAGGAAAAACAGGTGGAATCCCCGAAAGCTGTGGAGATAACGGTGCCGGGCCTGCTGTATTATTGCTGGTTTTATGCGTCGATAAACCGTTTAATGTATAACCTCTTGTTCTCAAGCCTAATAGTCCCAATCCTACAGCAGTTAATACAATAGTGACCGTTCCCCATGACAGATAATTTTCATGATTCTGTTGCGCATCTTCTACTATAGGCATACTCACTGTCTGTAAATATGCCGGATGAGATAAAGCAGCTTCCTTTTCTCTTTGTTGGCGGTTACGTTTGAAGACATCTTCAGGATCCATACTATCACCTGTAGCCAGCGGGGCTGAAGGAGTAGTTATGGTTGATGTTACATTAGGACCAGGAGCATTTTCCGGCGGTAATGTTTGCCGTAATAATGCCGCCATTTCCGGGGTTGCGTGGGCAATTCTATCTTGTCTAATTCTCCTAAAAACCGCTTCAGGATCCATTGATGCGGCCCCTGCCTCTGTTGCAGTAGAGTCAGCAGGTTGATTGTTCGGAATTATTGGCGGTGCCACAGGTGCAGACGATGCTACAGCATTTGCAACAGGCGCGGATAATGTATGAAAAATATCAGCTTCGGGTTTAGGAGGCGGTGGCGGTGGTGATGATGCCGGAGCTGCTGCCGGCGGTGCCGGCGGAATTGGTAATGCTGCCAACGGTGCTGTTGAAACCGGCTTCACCGCCGTTGGTGTCGGTGAAACAGGTCTTGCTTGTGCTACTGGTGTCGGTAAAAACGACCTTACAGCCACTGGTGGTGCCGGTGAAACAGGCACTGCTGACGGCAACTGCTGCTGCATTTGCCGGGACACGGAAGCAGGTTTAGGAAAACGGATGGTTTGGCCGACATATATTTTATTAATATCTGTCACATTAGGATTGGAGTTTTTCATCACATAAAGAGCATCTTTCAGGACAACGCCGTGTTCTCCAAATAAAGGATTGATCTTGTCAAATTTTTGAATGATATGCCCTAAATCAAGGTCCCCCTTTTCTACAATTCCTGCTATTTCCTCAGGATTGGAACCGGGAATTTGCTGAAAAGCATGGGCTAAAGGAGCTGCTGCAGCGAAAGCTGTTAAAACAGAAAACGAGAGAAGTATTCCGCGTGCGAATGCCCCTATTTTTTTAGAAAGCGTGATTTCATCCTGTCGGCCCTGCTGTGAAAATTTGAATATCTCCCCATCCTTACCTGTAGCTGTCAGGTCAACAGTGGCCATGGCCAAATCAGTCCCTAGCTTGATCCCGTCAGGATCAGGGGTCTCCATATACTTGGCCGAATCCGGACCAAAACCGGCAAAATACATCCCGCCTGATGCATATTTATGGGGTACTGTTTGCTGGGTAATGGGATCGTAATCTTCTTTAATATAGTTATAGACGCATTTTTTATAAGCTTTCAGATATTGCCGGAATATTTTTTCTTTTGCATCCTTATCAGCAATGTCTACTCCGGTTACTTTATTTCTCCCCACATATATCCTTCCAAGTAAGCTGTCTTTTAAATGGCGCTTATACCAGGTCGCCAAAATCATGGCATTATAAACCTGCCTGACAACGGCAAAATTCTTTCCCTCATTGACCTCCTGGCGCAATTCAGGAAGGATAACATCACGCAAAACCTCCGAATACGCCCCGGCATCCTCATAGACATGCCGGTGGTATATAAATGCTTTATAATCAGCTTCCAACATAACATCCAACCGGCTTTTGACAACAAAGGCACTGCTGCCCTGGACATATACTTCTGCGGATTCAGGGAGTATCCAGACTTTATTAAAAGTGTTGATAGGGACAGATGTCGTGCCGTAAAGTTCGTAAGCCCTGCGGTAAATTTTTTGCCAAAACCGTTTTCCTAATTCATTTCCAGGATAGCTTAAGGAAGCCATTACCTGTTTGAGCAGATAATCCTGTTCCAGCAGATCTTTTCCCATCAGGGTAATCCCGAAATTACCAGGCACAATACGGTCTTTTTCATAGGGTGAAAGATTGACCCATAAATCCTCTTCAGGGACGGCAAGGCAGGTCAGGAAATATTTTGCCAAACGGGTAATGCCGTCTTTTAAAAACGGTCCCTGAAGACCGGAACCCCCCTTATCTACTAAAAAATCAAAACGAAGGGGATTTTTGCTGTTGACCATGATCCCTTTTAACTGTAAGGGTTCAAAAGAAGGGCTGGTGGTGACCATGGTCCCCGCAGCAGGCAATCCCATGAAGGTCTGCGCTTGGGCCACATCCCAAATGCCGGAAGAACTTAGCACAAAAGCGCTCAACAGGAAAATGATCCCGAGACGGAACAAAAGGAAATCCTTAAATGAGGAAAAACGTAAGATCATATTGATCCCAAAAGATGGTTGATCGCTGTTTGTGTCAATGGCTTGACATTTTCAATAACAGGAACCAGTCCTTCAGATTTTAATAAAACATCCAGCTGCGCCTTGTCATCAAAAGCTGTCTTTATCTCCCCTGTCCCTTTAGACTGGAGCACAACATTTTCCAAATCAATACCGCCGTTAGGTATGGCTGCCATTGCATTATCCGGCCGGGAGATTTCTTTGATTAAATTTTTAAAGACAGGTATAAAAACAACATTGTTTTTGAAGCCGGGGTCCATGGCATTAATAAATGAATTAATTTTAGCAATCACTTCTTCCTGATGGCCAGGGGCCCTGCCTATGCGGACTATATTTTTTTCAATGGTGGTGCCGACATAGCTGCCTCGAAAACCAACCCCGTAAACCGTATAACCGTCCAATTCATTATCCACATAAGCATGCAACAACGGCCAAACCATGTCTGTCTCTTTTTTATTGCCAATGGCATTGACAAGCTCATTAAAAGCCTCCGGATGATGCGCTATAAAATCCTTGTCCTGCAAATAATGCAGGGCCTGGCGCCAGGCATCGGCCCCTCTTTTTGACAGCTGGGCCATGTACAAAATCCAGTCCTGGTTTGTGAAACCTTCCGTGTTTGTCAGCATCATTTGGGAATTCTCTCCAAGGACCTGGTACTGATCGCCATGATAGAGCAAAAATGTCCGCACTTCAGGCCCTGCACAGTGAATATCATTTTGGAACAATAATGTCACTGCCCGCAAGCGTGCGATGGCAGCCATCTGCCTCACGGCATTTGTAGGATCGAGCAAATCTTCAAGGTCTTTTAAAGGGTCTTCATCGGCCGGCACAGCAGATATTTTCTGAGGGACCATATTTAATGTACTGGCCAATTCCGCATATACACCGGGAATGCTATGGCCTCCCTCAACCCAAATGGGCATCTGCGGGGGAACATTCAAGAAATGAGTATCCGTTGATGGATTGATTTCCATATTTATTCCGGCCACCAACTGCGGGTCAATGGATTTAAGAAAGACATATTGCACTCCGTCCTCAAATCTCTTGGACCTTATCTGATGTTCGAGATTTCCCCTTAAATGGTTTACGATGACATTATATTTGACGGCATCTGTCTTTTTTAAATCTTGGATAAGGTCTCTCATGCTTCGTAAAACATCCATGAAATCAGAAAGCTGCAAAGGATCGTTGGTAAAATTGGGATACATTATCCGTTGTTTTTTTGCCTCTATCGTTGGGCGCTGGGCAAGAACATTAACGCCTTCCCAAAATAAATTGGCCGCCATTTCAGGAGGGGCATTCAAAAACAATCTCAATGCATCACTTTGCGTGACTGCACCGGGCGCATTCCTGAATTCGTCTAAATATTGCATTTCAACTTCCTTATTTTTCACTTCATTTAAAATAACCCCTCCAAGCTGTTTTTCAGCCGATGCAATGACCCTTTGAAGAAGGACCCTGTGCCCCTGATCTTCAAAATTCGGTGAATTTTTTAATATAAAATGAAGATCATATAAAGCCATGCCTGGAAAACGCAGATGCATTGAGGCCAGGCGGGTCAATACCTCTGTTAATTTTGGGTCAAATATATTAGGATTTGTAATAGCTATAATGTAATCCGTATATTCCGGTGATGAGGCTTCTTTGCCTAAATCCTGCAAAGCTAAGCGCTCCGGCTCAGAAATATCAACTGATGAAAGCTTGTCATCAATAGCTGCCTGTAACGCATCAATCCCCAATGACCTTAATGACGACCCCATCTGATATTCATTTTTTAATGATACGGGATTTTGAAGATTTCGGTTTTTCACATAAGACAAATACGTTTCAACGATCCTGGGGGCGGCTTTTAATGTCTGGTCCTTGGTGACACCTTTTTGCTGGTCTGATCCTATAAAGCTTTTTATAACGATCTCATCCACCTTCATGGAATTTCTATTTAAAAGCCCGCTTAATAGTTCGAAGGCCAGTTTTTTGTTGCTTAATTTAAGGAACACATCGGCCATTCTGATTAAATATGCAGGGTTGCTGTATTGCTCAATGTATTTATTCATGATTGCCTCCCCTGATCCGGTATCGGAAGGTCTTTTGTAAACACTGTCAGCTTCATCAATGGCCCTGGCCGCGCTTTCAGCCGTAATACTGCCTTCGCCGCGCAAATAACCTAGAAATGTCTTTTCTGCAGATTCCCAACTGCCACCGCCACTGATGGCTGGACCTCCGGAAACAGCGGCCCTCGGACGGGCTGTATATCCTATAGAAGGGGCAGTACCGCCTCCTGAATTATCGGGTCTTGCAGCAACAGGGACATTTCGCGGAGCATTATTGATGGCTGCCATGAATTGGCCCTGGGTAAACCCTGTAGAGTCATTGAAGCCCGCCACCATCTCACGCCAATCGCCTTGATACTTGGCCACTAAACGGGCATCAAAATTAAGTTCGCTCCAGTAAGTAGAGGATACATTTAAAGAATTTCCTGCCGGATTAGGCATGCTAAAGACATGGGCAATGATGTCATTGACCAATGGTCTTAGCTGCACAGCGATGACAGGCAAAGCAGCAAGGGCTTTTTTCTCTAGACCATAATCACCTTTTAATTTGCTGTTCATTAAACTGTACCATTTATTGACATTATTATTGACCCCCATGGCCAGAATCACCGGTAAGTTTGCGGCAATCGCCCCGATAACCTGGGGGTCTTCATTATCGCGGATGGCATCATATAAAAATGGCAAATAAAAAGGGCCTCCTTCACTGAGGATCCTTTGAACATTGCCCTGAGGGTCCTCGCTGTTTTGTAATTGCTGCAGATAAACTTTTAAATCCCCGCTTAAAGGCATGATCCTGACCGGTGTGGAAGGCAAGCCTGTGTAAGCCTGTCTAAATTGGGCAAGTACATTATTAAAATCAGCTTCTGTGAGCGCTCCCTGCTGGACAGCAAAAAATACCATCCCGAGTTTATAGTAATTCAAGACATCTGTCTGATTTCCGGCGCATTCTTTGGCCATCAGATCGATATTGTCAAAAAGATTTCCCCTATTACCGCCTGATAAAGCAATAATGCCTTCCATGGCATGACGGACCTGCTCAATCCAATTTTGTGAGCCGACAGTGTCGGTGGGCCTGTTTTTCTGGATGAAGTCCTGGATGCTTTGGCTGACACTGGCAGCAACAGGCATATTTTGATTCCTGGCTGCTGAAAGCATGGTGTTATAAACAGTCAGATCATTGGGCTGGGGAGTTTCAGACAAATATTTGCTGATCATATCTTGATGGTACCCGCTTGATTTGGGAATGGCTAAAAACACCAAAGCCGCTGCCCTGGCAACAATTCTTCTTGGATCATGTAATTTGTCCTGAACATGGGCAAGCCCGGAAATGTTATGGCTTGATAAAAAACCGCCGGATGCCCCGCCTTTTTGGACCATTAATGCAACGACCATCAGCCTGGCCGCTTCCACGGAAGCGTTAGGGTCATCTGTATTAATCAACCGTTCAAAAATCCCGGTTTGAAAAAATCTCTGCATGAGCGTCGAGGACGGGACCTGATTGGAAAGCGTGTATTTGGTCAATAAATACTTCGCAGCTGCCAAGCGCAATTCCTGGGAAGTAACATTATTGGCGTTTTTCAGATCTAAAACAAAGTTACCGATAAGATTGAGAATGCTTACCGGGACAGCCGCTGATATATTGGGAAAAGACATTGTCGTATTGGTCAATATGTCCAGGGCCTTATCGTAAGACCCTCCTTTACTTAAACTCAAACACAGGGCAGCATATTCATCCAGGCTGTCGTCACTAAAATACCTTTCATCAGTCAGTCTGTTAAAAGCTTGCGCGGCTGCTGTTGGGTCCCCGCTTCCGTAAGCTGCCCCCCGGATAATGCTTAAATCCTGCGGGGCAACAGACTGTTGATAAATTTGCTGTGCCTGTGCCAGCACGGGTTGGGCTGTAGAAATAAGAGTTAGGGCCAAAAAAACCCTGGCAATTAAAAAATTCTTTTTTCTAAAACCAGCCGCGGCCATGGCTTTATTAGTAGTAGTGACTTCATGAAGGGCGCCTCCGAAAAAACCGCCGGAGAAATATTTTCGCGGGACAATGCTTTGGCTGGCTTCATCAAAATCTTCTTTAATAAAATTAAAAACGCCTTTTTTGTAGGCCCTTAAGTATTGATCGTAAATTTCAGAGACCCGTTGTTTATCACGGCTGTCAATGCCCTTGATCTTATTGCGGTCAATGTATCCTTTGGCAATAATGTTATTTCTTAAATGGTCTTTGTACCATTTGGCCAAGATCAGGGAATTGTACACCTGGCGCAAGGGCGCAAAATTCTTTCCCTCATTGACTTCTTTTTCCAGGGCAGGGATCACCAGTTCTTTTATTACGGCCGCAGACAAAGTGCCTGTGCCGGTTTCTGTGACCGCAGCTGTATTAAAACGAAATTTATTTTTATTTGCGGCCAAATAATCTTTTTCCAGCATTACCTTCAAAGAACTGTCTGCCACAAAAACCGCATTCATTTTTGTATTTTCATACACCACTGCCTTGTCAGGAACGATCCATACCTTATTAAAAGTGTTAAATGGGATATTGGTGGTGCCGAATTTTATCAACGCTTGCTTGTAAATTTTTTGCCAGAATTCACGGCCCAGTTGGCGCTCAGGATAAAGGGCCGTGGCCATGATCTGCTTGAGCATATAATCCTGGGCCAGCAAATTTTGCCCCATCAGCGTTTTCCCAAAAAATTCCGGAACGATCCTGTTTTTTTCAAATGGGGATAAATTGACCCAGATCTCTTTTTCAGGGGTGGTCAATGATGCCAGGAAATAAGCGGCTATCTTTTGGCTTTGTGCCTTTGCCTGCCCTTTGTTTAAATGAGCATCCCCTTCATCCAGAATAAAATCAAATTTAAACGGATTTTCAGGATGAAAAATAATCCCTTTAAGGGTTGCCTTGTTGAATTTAGGGCTGAAATCAACCATGTGTCCGGGGGCAGGCAAATCAATAATGCTTTGGGCAGAGGCATCAGGAAGCGGACCTACGGAGGTAAATAAAAAAACTGTCAGGATCAAGCGGGCGATAAGTTTAGTAAACATAAGCAGCCTCAAATAAAAAACCCAATAATCTTCCCTGGCCGGGAAAAATTATTGGGCTGCAGCGTCCAATATATTTACGCGCTTCTGTGTGCGTAATTACTTAAATAAAAAACCCAATGTCTCTGATTTCGAGTCATTGGGCACCATTGTCCAAGATTGTTTTTCTGACATCCTTGCCAGAAATCCATTACTATTTATCGAACATTGGAAGTATATACTATAATAAAGGCTTTGTCAAGATGACCGCCTCAAGAAAAATTTTAATAATCGGATATTTTTCATAAGTTATAGCAGATTAATGACTTCGGAAGGCAGGCGTTTGAGTTCCTGGGTGCCTAAAATCCGGATGGACCAGCGCATAAGATCCAGTTTTTGCTGTAGTTTCAAATCCGGGGTTGTGATGTTCTGCAGGCGGTTGCGGGACAGGAAAAAGATCTTACGCAGGGTCTCAAAAACAATCCTGGCCTCTCTGGGATAAAGGCTGTCTTTAGTGATCTCTAAAAGATCATCATAAGCCATGGTGCTGACCACCGGATTATAATGGTCCATTTTTTGGATCAATATGGGGACCATGCTTTCAAAATAATCGTAACGGTCTAAAACGACCAGGGTATGCATGATCTCAACCTGGACAAAGGGAGAATCACTGCGGTTAAGCCGCCGGATCAAGATCCTAAGGATATTGGATTTTTCATTGCTCAAAACCTCATCAGCATATTTTTCTTTAAAGACCCGCACCGCGGCTGTGCATTTATATTCCCCCAGAGAATCATCCGCGATCATGGCCAACAAAATGTCCATGGGTTCATTGGCGTATTTTTGAGTATAGCCTTCCAAAAGGGCCCTATCATCAAAAATGGCCCCTGAAGAAATATTCGCCTGGTTGATATCATCCTGGTCCTGGGCCCATAGGGGGCTGATGAACAGCAATGTAAAAAATAAAAATAAAAAATGGATTCCCGCTTTCGCGGGAATGACGGGAATGACTGGGAAAGTTGAGGTCTGTATAAACTCCATGGAAATATCCAATGCCCGATGCGAATGGGTCAGGGCCCCGACTGAAATACGGTCAACTCCGGCGGCCGCGTATTGCCTGATATTTTTTATGGTAATGCCTCCGGAAGCTTCCAGCAAAACACGGGATTTGGCTTTTTGACGTAAATAAACTGCCTGCGCCACTTGTTTGGGCGTCATGTTGTCCAATAAAATAATGTCCACCTTGGAATCCAGAATTTCTTTTAATTGGTTGAGATCATCGACTTCAACTTCGATTTTTTCCTTGGTCCTTTTTCTTAAAGTGCTGATGGCCTCGTTCATGTGGCGCGCACCGCAGGCAACGCGATGATTATCTTTGACCAGGGCCATGTCATTAAGATTAAAGCGGTGATTGACGCCTCCCCCTGTCCGGACGGCATAACGCTGCAGCTGGCGCAATAAAGGGGTGGTCTTGCGGGTGTCCATAATAGCGGCTTTATACGGTTTAATTTTCTTAACAAATAAGCGGGTTTGAGTGGCAATGCCTGATAAAAAAGACAGCAGATTAAGGGCCACCCGTTCCCCTGAGAGCAAGGCCCTGGTGGGGCCGGAAATTTCCGCAATGATGCTGCCCTTGTGAACCGCTTGGCCGTCTTTGATCAAAGGGCGAAATATGATTTTAGAATTGAGGGCCTTAAAAACTTCACGGGCGAGATTAACGCCGCAGATGATCCCGTCGGATTTTGAGATCAGGCGTGCCTTGCTGCGTGAATTTGAAGGGACCAAATTATCAGTCGTAATGTCCCCTTCGCCGATGTCTTCGGCAAGGGCCAGTTGAATGATGGTTTTGACATATTCTGGTTTCATGACAAATTAGATAAAACATTTTTAAGCTCGTTGACTTCCTTGGTCAAAGTGCTGAGACGTTCTTTTTCTTTGGTAATGATTTCTTCCGGCGCCTTGCTGACAAAAGCCTCATTACTTAAACGCGATTGTAAGCCATCGATGGATTTTTGTTTTTGGGCTATTTCTTCCCTTTTCCGTTTCTTTTCCACCTCAAGATCAATGATGCCTTTTAATGGCATGCAGATCTTGACTGTACCAACCAGGTCAAAAACCGCATCTTTGGATGTCGAGAATTCAGAAGAAATACTTAATGCTACCTTGGCCAAATGCGTAATATAGGCGCTATTGATCTTGAATAATCCTGCCTGTACTTCGTTATCAGGGATTATTTCCACCATGACTTCCTGATTGGGCTTTATGTCCCATTGGATGCGTATTTTACGAATCGTGGAAATCACATCGATAATAGCCTGCATTTGCTTAGATGCTTCCTGATCGATTAAAGTTCCCTCTTTTTCAGGCCATGCAGCCAATGAAAGGCATTGGTCCTTTGTGTTCATTTTGCTATAAATCTCTTCCGTTACAAACGGGATGAAAGGATGCATCATTTTCAAAGAATTTTTTAGGACAAAAAGGGCGGTTTTCTGAATGTTGGGATCATTGAGTTTAGTTTTAATCAATTCCAAGTACCAGTCGCAATAGCTGCCCCAAAAGAAATCCTGGATCAGGATCTCAGCTTCGGAATAACGGAATTCTTCAATGGCGCGGCTGACTTTTTCCATGGTTTCATAAAACCGGGCAATGATCCAGCGGGAAGGAAGGTCGAGATTGTTGATATCCAGGTCATCGGAAAAAGATTGCTTCGCTACGCTCGCAATGACACCCCCCTCATGAGACCCCAGAGAGTGCGGATCAAGCCTTTTGACACCATATTCACAATTCATGAAAACCAGGCGGGAGGCGTTCCAGATTTTGTTGGCGAAGTTGCGGCCGATCTCGAATTTTTCTTTGGAGATGAAAATATCCTGGCCTGAGTTGATGATGAGGCTAAAGCGCAGGGCATCGGCGCCGTATTCATCTATGATTTCCAGGGGATCAATGGCATTGCCTAAGGATTTGGACATCTTGCGGCCCTTGGCATCACGCACTGTCCCATGGATCAGCACATCGGAAAAAGGCTTCTCCCCCATGAATTCATAACCTGCCATGATCATGCGCGCTACCCAGAAAAACAGGATTTCAGAGGCTGTCATCAAGGTATTGGTGGGATAAAAGTATTTTAAATCATTGTTTTGTTTGGGCCAGCCAAGCGTGGCAAAGGGCCAAAGCCAGGATGAAAACCAGGTATCAAGGACGTCCTCATCCTGTTTTAACTCAACAGGCTTGCCGTGTTTGGCTTGCGCCTGGGCCTTGGCTTCCTGTTCAGATTTTGCAACAAAATGATTCCCCTCTTTGTCATACCATACAGGAATGCGGTGGCCCCACCAAATCTGACGGGAAATACACCAATCGTGAATGTCTTGCATCCAATTGGTGTAGACCTTGGACCAATGCATTGGGTGGATCCTGATCTCTCCTTTTTGCACCGCTTGCGAGGCCGGCTTGGCCAATGGTTTCATGGAGACAAACCATTGCTTGGACAAATAGGGCTCCACCACTGTATCGCAGCGGTAGCAGTGGCCGACGGAGTTTTTGTGATCTTCGATTTTTTCAAGCAATCCCAAGGCTTCTAAATCAGCTAAAATCTGTTTACGGGCCGTGAAACGATCCAGGCCCTTATATTTGCCGCCCTGCTCATTGATAGTGGCATCCGGATTCATCACATTGATCACAGGCAGATGATGACGCTGGCCCATCATAAAGTCATTGGGATCATGCGCCGGGGTCACCTTGACGGCACCTGTACCGAATTCTGCGGCCACTAAATCATCCTTGATAATTTTGATTTCACGGTCCATTAAAGGAAGGACCAAGGTTTTACCGATTAATTTCGTGTATCGTCCATCTTTGGGGTTAACGGCAACAGCTGTGTCACCCAACATAGTTTCAGGGCGGGTTGTCGCTACTACGACATGCTGATCAGGGTCATCTTTGAGAGGATATTTCAAATGATAAAGCTTGCCGCTTTTCTCTTTATGCTCGGCCTCTTCATCTGAAAGGGCTGTCTGGCAGCGCGGGCACCAGTTGATGATGCGTTCTCCGCGGTAAATCAGGCCTTTCTTGTGCAGATGGATGAAGGCCTCTTTGACGGCTTCACTATATTCATCGTCCATGGTAAAGCGGGTGCGTTCCCAGTCACAGGAAGAACCTAATTTTTCCAATTGGCTGATAATGGTGTCGCCGTATTCCTGTTTCCAAGTCCAGAGGCGTTTGAGAAATTCGTCACGGCCCAAATCCTGGCGGGTCTTGCCCTCCTTGGCCAATTGTTTCTCCACCACATTCTGGGTGGCAATGCCTGCATGGTCCGTGCCAGGCATCCAAAGGGCCTCAAAGCCGTTCATGCGTTTGTAACGCACCATGATGTCCTGTAAGGTGTTATTCAGAGCATGGCCCATGTGCAGGATACCTGTCACGTTGGGCGGCGGGATGACAATGGTAAACGGCTTTTTAGTTAAGTCAGTTTTAGCATGAAAGACATTATTGTCTTTCCAAAACTTGAGCCATTTGTCCTGTGTTTCTTTAGGATTATATTTTGAAGATAGTTCCACAATTTATTTTTTATCCTTCAACAATTTGTATTCAATGCTATCAACGAGTGCTTCCCAGCTGGCCTCGATCACGTTTTCATGGACCCCGACCGTTGTCCAGCTGTCATGCTGGTCCTGGGACTCGATTAATACGCGTACTTTGGCCCCGGTACCTTCCTTAGTATCCAGCACACGGACCTTATAATCAGACAAATGCATGTCCGCGACCCCCGGATAGAATTTCTTTAAGGCTGTGCGCAAGGCACGGTCCAGGACTTCCACAGGCCCATGGCCTTCAATCGTTGCCATCTCATCATGGCCGTCGACTTTAAGCCTTACGGTGGCCCCTGCCAAAACAGATCCGTCGGGTTTTCGTTCGGTGAATACTTTAAAACCTTCCAGCTGATAAAAAGGCTGATACATTTTCAAACGGCGCTTCATGAACAATTCAAAAGAAGCATCTGCCCCTTCGAATTGATAGCCCTGATGTTCTTTTTCCTGCAGCTCCTTCATGATCTCACGGGCTTCAGGGGAATTTTTATCCAGATGGATATTTAATTTTTGCGCTTTAAGGATGATGGGCATTTTGCCGGCCAGCTCGGAAGTCAACAGGCGGCGGTGATTGCCCACGATTTCCGGTTCGATATGCTCGTAAGCCAATGGGTTTTTAAGCATGGCATCTATATGGACACCGCCCTTATGCGCAAAAGCCGAATGCCCGATAAAGGGTTGGTTATTGGCCAGGGTGTAATTGCTGACATCGCTGATGTAATAGGAAGCATCCATCAGCATTTTGATCTTGTTATCGGGGATGGATTTTTTCTTCATTTTTGCATATAAGATGCACATGATCGTGCACAAATCCGCATTGCCGCAGCGCTCACCCATGCCGTTAAAAGTCCCCTGCACTTGTGTGCAGCCGGCATTGACGGCAACCAGGGAATTGGCCACCGCTAAGCCTTGGTCATTGTGGGTATGGATGCCCAAAGGCTTTTTGATCTTCTTTTTAACGTCTTTGACGATCTTGACAACTTCTTCAGGCAAGGTGCCGCCGTTGGTATCACATAAGATGATGCAGTCAGCACCGCCTGCCTGGGCCGCCAAGATGGAGTTTAAAGCGTATTTGGGATTGTTTTTATAGCCGTCAAAAAAATGCTCGGCATCATAAAAGACTTCCCGTTTATTCTTCTTTAAAAAAGCCACGGATTCCCGGATCATCTTTAAATTCTCTTCCAGGGTCGTTCTGATCACATCAGTGACATGAAGGTCCCAGCTTTTGCCGAAAATGGTCACCGTCGGTGTTTGGCTGGCTATCAATTCCTTGAGATTAGCGTCATCTTCAGGCTTGATATTGGCCCGGCGGGTGGAACCAAATGCCGCTAATTTGGAATTCTGGAGTTTTTGGGCCTTCATCATCTCGAAAAATTCTTTGTCCTTGGGATTGGACCCGGGCCAGCCGCCTTCAATATAATGAACACCCAGCTCATCGAGCTTATGGGTGATCTTGACCTTATCATTGACGGTATACGAGACCCCTTCGGTCTGAGAGCCGTCCCTGAGGGTCGTGTCGTAGATTATTATTTTATTCATATTAAGGTTGTTCCAATTTGAATGCCTTGTGTAATGATCTTACGGCTTTATCCGCTGAATCCTGGGCAATGATACAAGAAACAGAGATCTCAGAGGTGGAAATCATTTCGATATTGATATGATTGTCCGCCAGGGTTGAAAACATTTTGGCTGCAATACCGCTGTGGGAACGCATGCCGGAACCGACCAGGGACACCCTTGCGATATTCCTGTCTTCCAGGATCTCACCAGCCTTGATCCTATTTCCGATGGCTGTTGTGGCCTTGATGGCTTTATTGAAATCACCTTTAGGCACCGTGAATGAAATATCGGACAATTTATCATGCGGCACATTCTGGACGATCGTATCCACATTAATGCCCTGCTTGGAAATTTCTTCAAAAATTTTGGCCGCAATGCCCGGCTTGTCCGGTACGGAACAAATGGTGATTTTGGCTTCGTTTTTATTGCAGGTAATGCCGCGCACTGCGATTTCTTCTAATTTTTCATTCTCTTTAGTGATCATGGTCCCTTCCTCCTTGGAGAAGCTTGAACGAACATGTAACGGTATATTAAAACGTTTGGCGACCTCGATGGAACGCGCCTGCATCACCTGGGCGCCTAAAGAGGCCATTTCCAGCATTTCTTCAAAAGTGATGGTCTTTATTTTACGGGCTTCTTTAACGATGCGCGGATCTGTCGTATAGATGCCGTCGACATCCGTATAAATTTCACATACTTTTGCTTTTAGCGCCTGGGCCAATGCCACGGCTGTCAAATCAGATCCGCCGCGGCCTAAGGTCGTGATCTCATCATTGGCAGTGACCCCCTGATAACCCGCCACGATGACGATTTTATTTTCTTTAAAAGCCCTGTTGATGCGTTTGCCGTCTATGGTCATAATACGCGCCTTGGTATGGGTCTTGTCGGTTTTAATGCCTACCTGGCTTCCGGTAAATGAAATGGCATCATAGCCCAATTCCTTGATGGCAATGGCCAAAAGCGCGCAGGAAATTTGCTCGCCGGTGGATAAAAGCATGTCCATTTCACGCTCAGGCGGGGTCTTGCTTAAGCCTAAGGCCAATGCTTCCAGCTCATCGGTGGTGTCCCCAAGCGCTGAAACAACCACCGCGATGTCGGTGTGTTTGTTTTTATAAGCGACCACGCGCTGGGCCACATTTTTGATGCGGTCGATATTAGCCACTGAGGAGCCGCCGAATTTTTGTACAATGATCTCTTTTTCCATCTATTGTAAACTCCTTCTGTTAAAAGATTGCTTCGTCGCCCTTCGGGTTGTGCTAACTGCGCTCCTCGCAATGACACGATACGCACTATTTTAAAAAAAATTGGACCATCTCTTGGCCACTTTTAAATTTTAGGCCTTCTTTTGATGCTGCTTTTTCAGAATAACTTTTGACGCCATTGGATCCAATGCTTTCTCCCCACATCACAAAAGGCACCGGTGAGCGGTCGTGGGCGCGTTTGGCCACGGGTGTGGGATGGTCAGGAGAAATCAGTATCCTGACGCCCTCAGGTTTTTTAAAAGATTTCAAAATAGTGCCGACAACGTCCTGGTCAAATTTCTCACAGCACTCGAGCTTTGCCTTCCAATCACCGTTATGGCCGGCTTCGTCGGTGGCTTCCACATGGACGTATACAAAATCATGTTTTTTTAAGGCATTCAACGCATATTCGGCTTTGCCTTTATAATTGGTATCGTAGTAACCATTGGCTCCCGGGACACTAATGACATCTAAACCAGCTAAACGGCCTATGCCGTTGACTAAATCCACTGCTGAAATCACTGCCCCGCTTAATCCATAGGTGTCTTTAAATGAGGGCAGATTGGGAGATGCTCCCTGCCCCCACAACCAAACCATATTGGCCGGATTTTCGCCTGAATCCTCACGCATTTTATTGATCTGGTGGCTGCCTAAAATCTCTTTAGACCTTTCCATGATCTTTAACAAATGATCGCTCTGCGGCCCTGCCGGCAAATATGATTTTACCGGCTGATCAATAATGTTATGCGGCGGCGTTGTTTTAAGGCCCAGCATGCCGGAAACATTAATGGTTTTCATGACCATTAAATGGCGATAGCTGTTACCCGGATAAAAACTCAGGTCCGGCCAATCCATCGAACGCTCCAGATCTTTTATCAAATTCCTGGCTTCATCCGTAGATATATGCCCGGCACTGTAATCAACCATGATGCCGTCTTTAACAGTGACCAGATTGCAACGGAATACCACTTCATCATCCTTGATCTTGATGCCTAAATTGGCCGCTTCCAAAGAAGCCCTTCCCGAAAGGTTCTTTTTAGGGTCGTAACCCATTAAAGCCAGGTTTCCGACGTCAGAACCCGGCGGCATGCCATCGGGGATGGTCTGCACCAGGGCAGAAAATCCATGCTGCACCAGATAATCCATGTTGGGCGTTTTGGCCGCCTCCATAGGGGTCTTTCCGTCCAATTCTTTTAAAGGCTCATCAGCCAGGCCGTCTGGGACTAAAATAATGTATTTCGTCATATTATTGATCAAATCATTGGGGCCTGTCTCGGATTTGGTATTAAGGTGCTCCTGATTGAAACGCCTACGTCACAGCCTTATAGTACAGTGGTTTCCCTGTAACTAGCCCTGAGAACCGTCACCGTCCGCCCCTTAACACCAACTCCGAGCCACCCAATGATACGAATTTAACTAAGTTTTTAGCAAGAGACTGTTTATCGGCTGCTTTAGCCAGAATTTTTCCATCTGCGTTAACAATGAAACCCTTATAGCCACCTTTCAAGGTATTAGCTACTACCAAATCACAGCCTGCCGACGTAAATAATGATCCGACTGTTTTTAAAATGTTCCCGGCGTTTAGATTTGATTCTAATTTAAATCCTACTAAAAAACTCTTCGGACTTAGACGCTTAATGTCATTTATAAGTTTCTTAGTCGGGGCTAAATTTAAGGTCAAAACTTTATCAGATGATATTTTGTTTTTAGCTGCCCCTAAAACTTTAAAATCCGATACTGCTGCGGCATGAATGATAATATCGTATTTTTTAAGAAGCTCCTGGCTTAAGGCACGGGCCAATTCATCAAAAAAACGGTATTTAATGACCTTTATTTTTTTATCTGCCAGAGCGTGTGTCACCGGGCCTTCAATAATGGTGACTTGCGCATTCTTTTGGTTAAAAGCCCGGGCTATTAAATGCCCCATTTCCCCGCTGGAAACATTGCTGATGACACGCACATCATCAATAGGGGCCCATGTAGCCCCGCAAGTGACAAGCACTTTTTTTTTCATAAACCGATCAGCTTCAAAATATCTTTTTTGTCTGCCTTAAGGACCTCTGGTTCATTCAAATCCTTCATCGCGGTTTTAGGGTCTTTAAGGCCGTGACCTGTGACTGTGCATACCAGGCGTTCGCCCTGGTGAGTTTTAAAATATCCCGCCTTTGAAAGTTTGATGATCCCTGCCACCGACGCTGCAGACGCCGGTTCCACAAAGACCCCTGAAAAGGCCGCTAATTGATGATACGCTGACAATATTTCTTCATCCGTGACTGAATCAATCAAACCGCTGGATTGGTCACGGGCTTCCACCGCGGATTTCCAGCTGGCTGGGTTCCCGATACGGATGGCCGTGGCAATGGTCTCAGGGTTTTCAATCACACGGTTATGCACGATCGGCGCTGAACCCGCTGCCTGAAAACCCAGCATCCTGGGCAAGGCCTTTGATTTGCCGGCTGAGCGGTATTCTTTATATCCCTTCCAATACGCTGTTATATTACCGGCGTTTCCGACGGGAATGGCGTGAAATTCCGGCGCTTCCCCTAAAAAATCAACAATTTCAAAAGCCGCTGTTTTCTGCCCTTCAATGCGAAACGGGTTTAAAGAATTGACCAATTCCACAGGATATTGGGCCGCGATCCCTTTGACCAGCTCAAGGGCTTCATCAAAATTACCTTCAATGGCAATCACCTGGGCTTGATGGATCATCGCCTGGGCCAATTTACCCATGGCAATATTGCCGTAAGGAATAAGCACCACACATTTGATCCCCGCACGGGCGGCGTAAGCTGCCGCTGAGGCTGATGTATTGCCGGTTGATGCGCACATGACAATCTCCGCCCCTTTTTCACGGGCTTTAGAGATGGCCATGGTCATGCCGCGGTCTTTAAATGAACCTGTCGGATTCAACCCTTCATACTTTAAAAAAACCTGAAGGCCTGTGATCTTGTTTAAAAACTCCGCCGGAATGAGCGGCGTATTACCCTCGTATAAAGTAATCACCGGCGTCTTTTCAGAAACCGGTAAATATTCACGGTAATGATTAATTAAGCCGGTCCAACGCATTATAATTTCTCCATGCGTATAGCCACGGGTTTGCCTTTGACAACGGCAAGCTTGTTGATCTCTTCCAATGCCTGCTTGACCTGAAGCTCATTGGCTTGATGGGTCAAGATGACAACCGGAACTGTGGAGCCTTTGTTCTCCTGCTTTTGGCTGACCGACGCAATGGAAATATTATGCTGACCCAATACAGTCGTGATCGAGGCCAAAACCCCAGGTTTGTCAATGACCATGAAACGGATATAAAATCTGGTATCCACCTCTTCTATTTTACGTAAGGTGATGTTCTCGACCTCATCCGCAGGATTAAAAGCCCAAATGACTGCCGGAGCATCGACACGGATGCCTAAATTAATAAGATCAGCAACAACACCCATGGCCGCGGTCATCTGCCCTGCGCCATGGCCTTCAATATACACATCCCCCAAAGGGTCAGAATCCAGGAAAATAGCATTGTCCACACCGTTGACGGTTGCCAGGCCATGGTCCTTGGGGATCATGGTGGGATGCACGCGCACATCCAATTTATTGCCGGTCTTCTTGGCAATGGCTAAAAGACAAATGCTTAAATCCAGGCTCTCGGCAAATTCAATGTCATCATGGGAGATATGATTGATCCCCTCGACATAAATATCTTTGACGTTGACAAATTTACCCATTGTGACAAATACCAAAATAGCCAATTTATAGGCCGCATCCATACCGCTGATATCAAGCGTGGGATTGCTTTCCGCGTAGCCTTTTTCCTGGGCTTCCTTGAGCGCCTGGGCAAAGGTCAATTTATTCTTGGACATCGCTGTCAGGATATAATTGCAGGTGCCGTTGATGATGCCGTAAACACCGTTGAATTTATTGCCGGCCATGCCTTCGGTGATGGTACGGATAATGGGAATGCCTGCCCCCACTGATGATTCGAAAAGAATGCTGCGGCCCTGGGCATCGGCTTCTTTAAACAATTCCAGACCGCATTCGGCAATCAGGGCCTTGTTGGCGGTAACTACATGTTTTTTGGCCTTAAGCGCTCCCATGACTATCTCTTTGGCCGGTGATAAACCGCCGATCAATTCGACGACGACGTGGATGTCAGGGTCTTTGAGAATGGCATGGTAATCACCGGTCAGGAGTGTGTGGTCTAAGCCGGGACTCGGTTTCTTGGACAGGCTGCGGTCACAGATGGTCTTGATGACAAAATCCGTTTCATATTTTTCACGCAGGAATTTCCTGCGGCTTTTAAGGGCCTTGACCACCCCCTGGCCCACCACCCCGTAACCGACCAAACCGATATTAAGACAATCCATAACAAAGCCCTCTAATTTATTCTTCCTGAGTCTTGCTGTAAGTTTCGATTTTTTCCAGCACCGTCAATACTTCCTGTGAAATTTCTTTAAATTGCAGGCGGACTACATAGATCATTTCCGGGATCTTTTCCATGGACTGCAGAACAACCCCTTCCAAATGAATGGTATCGGCCAGAAAAGGTGTTTTTAGTTCGATGGCTAAAACAGTGCCTTCGGCCAAGGCCTGCGTTGAGGAGAAATTTAATCCCCCTTTGCTGACATTGTTCACCTGGGAAATATCATGCTTATCCGCTGATTTACCTTTTTCATGATATGACATAATGAAATTACGGTAAATGCGCAAATGTTTACGGCGTTCATCATGAGGATTATTCATAAAAAATACCTGAAAAAATGGTCGGGACGGTGGGGCTTGAACCCACGACCTCTTGTACCCCATACAAGTGCGCTAATCCAACTGCGCTACGTCCCGCCAGAATTAGGACCAAAAGATTAAAGATTATACACGAAGAAGACCTAACGGAGAAGGGAAAATTGGTGGATTACCAAATCAGATAAAAGACGCCGGGCCGGCCCTTGGAGAGGATTTCAATAATTACTTCTCTGGGGGATGCAGGCGATACCAATGCACAGGATCCTCAATATTGACCGGTTTGCCCAGCCTGAAATGGTCGGCTAACTGGCAGACAGCATCCTTGAACTCGTCTTCCAGAAGGTCGGTTTTCATCGTATTGATAAGTGCTGAAGTAAGAACGATCTTATGAGGATCACCGGGAATGTAGTGATCAAAAACCAGATAACGGAAGCTTTTGGGGTTGTCCAGATCCAGCTTCATTTGTGTATAATTGCAGATAAAATCATACTTGTAGATATAATCCCAGATACCTTGGACAGCCTCTGGCGGATATCCTTTATTGCGCATGCGCCGGTATACTTTGGAACACTCCCGGCAGTACTTTGATTTCTCGCTCCATCGCGGCCGCCTGCCGCAACCGAGGCAGTTTTTTTCTTTTGGGGGTGGAGTTTTGGGGGCTTTGGGCATGGGGAAATTATACTACCTATTCTCTGGGAAGGCACTCTAATTCCGCGATCAAAGGCAGATGATCTGAAGCGATTTTCTCCAAATCCGTGCGCGGAACTGTAATGGAGTAGACCTGAAATTGGGCATTGACAAAAACGTAATCAATACGGCCTACGGGATACTGCCCAGACCACGTTCTGCGGGGATGATGGCCAGCCAAGGAAGTCTGGCTATCATAAAGCTCGTGGCAGATTTTTCGGTACACTGTCGAGCGGGGAAGAGAATTAAAATCTCCACAGAGAATAACAGGGCCTTGGCAGTCAGGATGTTGCAGCCATTCTTCGCTTAATAATGCATCAGCCTGAAGCGTTCTTTCCTGCGGCCAAATACTTAAATGAGTATTAAAAACCTGGATTTTTTTCCCCGCAAACTCCACAGATACCCACATAACGCCCCGCGGTTCATGCGGCCGTCTTTTATTTGCCAATACCGGCAAAGAACCTGATTTGATCAAAGCCATCGGATACCGGCTTAAAATAGCATTGCCGTATTGTTCATCCTTCCAGCGAAAAGCCGGATGGAAATAGAACTTCATTTCTAATTTCCTGGCAATCATCTCCGCCTGGTCGATCCTCCCCGAACGTAAACGTCCGACATCCAGCTCCTGCAAAGCAATGATATCGGGATTAAACCGTGCAACTACCCGGGCAATCCGCTCGGTTGAAATATAACCATCCATGCCGGCACATCCGTGAACATTGTAGCTCATCAAAGTCAATTTTTTTGAAGAAACATCCCGGACAGGCGCAGATACCGGCCCCAAAGGTTCTTTATTTAAAAAACGTTGTGCCGTATGCCGTAAATCCAAGGGACGCATATAATCTTTGTTGTTTTCAATTTCTACCGGGGCATCCATGGGAAGAAGTGTAAATGCGTGTGTCTCTTCGGGCCCCATCGAGGCATGGGCCCCGTATTCCAGCGGAAAACTGATGGCTTGCTCGCCCACACACCACCCGGCTATAATAAATTCCCCTGCATCCGGATGGAGACACACCCTCATCAAATCTTCTTTAATTTCTTCCAAAAAACGGTGTTCCTGGCCAAATACTTTCTGTGCTTCATCCGGAAAAATAAAACACCCCTTTGAAGTCCAGGCAAGAATCCTGGCCCCCTCCTTGGTCAAGACCAGCGGGATTTTAATTTGTGAAACTAATTTTTTAGCGTAAAAATGGATGTCAGCCGGGCTTAAAGCCTTATTCACATATATATGTCCCAGCGGTCCCATGGCTGTCACGAGGACTGAAGGCTGCGTAATGCCAACTGTTGGGGGCCCTTGACCACTAAAGAACGATTTATTTCTTTTCTGATTCAGGAGAGAAGCCCTGCTTTGGGTGACTTCGCGGTGGGCCCGGAGAGAATACCCTGCTTGCGCGGATTCGACGCCGAAGATTTCCTGCACCGCTTCTTCAATAGTACGGCCGTATTTTACAAAATAAGGCGTTGTTTTGGCCTGTCCATGATCTGAATAGACCCATAAATCATAATGACGGTACGGGGATTCTTTGATGACATTATAAATACGTTTAATCGCATCATCAATGCCGCGCAAGGACCAATGGGCGAAGGCCGAGGAAGGCCCCCGGCCATGGGCCTGCTCATCATATCCTAAAAAATTCAAATGAACCACCGGTACTGCGCGCATAATATCTATACAGACACCGGCTGTTATAAACTCCCGCAAAAAAACACAAACCAACGAACGCTGCCATACCAGTTCCAGTTCTTTGAAAAACAATCTTCCTTTTAGCGTCCCACGCATGCATTCAAAAACAGCGAGAAAGAATTCTATAAAGACTAAAACCAGCGTGCGGACAAAAATATCGATGTATAATATGGCCAAAAAAGGAAAAACCAGAGGATTTACCGCCCATAAAATCCCTTCCCAGCCCATGTGTGACCAACAGCAATGGGACTCTTTGGCCGAACCGGTAAAAATGTCGGAATATGAACTTCCCCCTTCCAATAGGCCAGGCCCTTTAGCTTTCAAACGTTTTTCAAATTCTTCAACAAACGCCATGTCCAGCATTTTGACAGGACGGCCGCTTTGACGGTCGAGAAAACAAAAAGCAGGGACACAGCCTTTGACCCCATAGAACAACTCTGCCTGTACAGCAGGTGTATTGGAAGGCAGGCCGGAATAAAACGAACGCAGCATGTAGCGTTCTTTAGACAACAATTTTTGTAAAAAAGGCAGGTTTCCTTTTTGCAGGGCCCGGTTAAATTGAGTCATGGACAACCCGTCAATCTGGACCATCACCAGACCGGGTTCAGAGGCGGGTTGTTTCAATTTCGACAGCCGTAGTAAACGTATTGCCCATTCGCTGCGGCTGAAGATGCGCTTAAGGCGTCTCAAAGAAACTTCTATCCGGCTGATCATGTTCACCTCTATCGGGGGGCGGCCTCTTCATTTTCTTTGGGGATAGGGGAAGCCTCCTGGTTGAGGTGGGCCATGATGTTCTTGGCATGAAAAATCTCCAGCCATTTCTCAGATGCAAAGATTTGGGAAAATAAGGCGAGACTCGCCAGCAAATAGGCGGCTGAACTCAATAATCCTACCAGCATTTTAGTCTCCATGCTCCACGGGGCATAGAGAAACAATGAAAGATAAAAAAGAACAAGGCCTGCCAATAAAAGCACCAGGCATACCCCCATGCTTAAAAGGCTCATGAACAGCAATCGGAAAGTTTTAATGGACCGCACGTACATTAAAGATATTTTAAGGCGGGTCAATTCCATATGGCCGCCATTATTAGCTTGCAGCCCTTT
>Ga0206818_1060_pt1 | contig 32090 bp, 25 predicted proteins | sample Alteio_BWOrgCont_86_FD_152881 | JGI IMG/M metagenome (GOLD analysis project Ga0206818, IMG submission 152881) | Enriched cells from forest soil in Barre Woods Harvard Forest LTER site, Petersham, Massachusetts, United States -... | ecosystem: Environmental > Terrestrial > Soil > Temperate forest >...
AGCCAATTACAAACTCGGCAAGAACGACCGCCTGTACCTAAGCGGTTATATGGGGCTGGATAAATTCGATTATCAAAACCCCACTGGCACTTTTAAGGCCGATATTCCCTGGGGTAATAAAACGGCCACGCTCCGCTGGAACCACCAGTTCAGCAGCAAACTGTTTGTAAACACCACTCTTGTCTATAACGATTATAATTTCGCTTCCAGTTTCAGCCAGAACCTGTTTGCCATTAAGATAGCTTCCGGCATTCAGGACTATAATGCCAAGACCGACTTTGATTATTATACCGCGTTCAATCATCATTTCAAAGCGGGCGTGGCTTATACACACCATACATTTATACCCAACCAGGTATCGGGCCAGGTGGATACCGTGAAACTCAACCCCGATAATGCTTTTATAAAATACGCGCATGAAGCGGGCGCATACATTCTTGATGATTTTGACCCCGCCAAATGGTGGAAGGTGAACATAGGTATCCGCTATTCATGGTTCGAGCAAATAGGCCCCTATACCGGTTATACCCTTGACGCCAATGGCAACCCAACCGACAGCACAAAATACAAAGCCGGGCAGCCGGTAAAAGCCTATGGCGGCTGGGAGCCGCGCTTCAATATGCGTTTCTCGCTCAACGACAACTCTTCCATAAAAACCAGCATCTCCAAAACATACCAGTACATACACCTCGTTTCCGACAATGGCACTATGCTGCCCACCGATGTATGGGTGCCCAGCACATCAATAGTGCAGCCCGAAATAGCCTGGCAATATTCGGCGGGTTACTTCCGCAACTTCTTAGATAATGTAGTGGAAACCTCTGTTGAGGTTTATTATAAAAACATGCAAAACCAGATACAGTATAAAGACGGTTATGTACCCAATTCCCTGCAAGACCCGCAGCTATCTTATGTTTACGGCACGGGGACTTCTTATGGTTCGGAGTTCTTTATCAATAAAACAAAGGGTAAGTTCACCGGCTGGATCGGCTATACCCTGTCGTGGACCAACCAGCAATTCGCCCTGCTTAACAACGGCAATGTATTCCCCGCCAAGTACGACCGCCGGAACGACCTTTCTGTTGTTGGCACCTACGAGCTAAATAAAAAATGGACATTCGGCAGCGTATTTGTTTATGGTTCCGGCAATGCTATTACCCTGCCAACGGCATTCTACTTTATTGATAATAACTTAGAAGAGCAATTTGGTAAAATAAATTCCTACCGCCTTCCCGCTTACCATCGGCTCGATATATCGGCAACGCTTACGCCACAGCATACCAAACCCCACAAATGGCAGGGAAGCTGGACGTTCTCCGTTTACAATGTCTATGACCGCCACAATCCCTACTTCCTCTATGCCGATGTGGAAGGGAATGCGCAAACAGGCATAAAAGTAACGGTTTACGAGGTGTACATACTGCCTATTATACCGAGCATTACTTACAATTTTAAGTTTTAGAAGGAAATGACATTGCATTCAGAACACTACAAAAAATAGCCTGCTGTAATAAGCAGGCTATTAATTTTGCAATTTACCAAACTCATTGTTTTTTGACTGGCAGATTTATGGGTTCCACTGATTTACCATTCAATTGTCTTGAACGGTTGTCTAAAGAGGCTTTAAATCCTCCGTTGTTTGGATTCCTGTCATTTGCACTTTGAGTTACAGGATTTTGTTTTGAACTTGATTTTTTACTCATAAAACACTGTTTTTAGTGAAGTCCAAAATTACCAGCAAGTCTAAATGCTAAAAACTACTTTGTAATGTCGAGGCTATTCTTGTAATGAGTTATTTCTGCAATCTTCGCATCATTAATTGAGAAATCATGGTGGCTTTTATTAAGGTAATCGAACTCAAATAATCTTTCGTGATACTCATTGGCATTGAAATAGCTATCTGTTTTTATTTCTATAAGATTGACTGGGAAATCAGTTGGTGGGATCCCAACCAAATTGAAAACCCTTGATTCTGATAGCGTGTAATGAAGAATATTAATTGCGTGAGATTTGCTAATGCGCATTAAATGATTATTGTTACCCTGAATTAATCTTAATAGCATTTCAATTCCAGCCTTATTTTCATTCGTTTCAATCACGCTTTTATACTCACCACCTTCTTTGGGTTTTATTTTTTCTTTCAAGTAAATTCTCTTTAATCTTCCGCTGCTTTTTATAACCAGAATATTATTCAGGAAAACATCGAAATTCAATCCTTTACCTCTATCTGTACAATGAATCTCAATGGGATCAGGATTGATAAGCAAATCAGCAGCTACAGCAGTCATATTCTGACCTCGTAACTTCAATAATTCATTATCTAAAAACTTTTGAAACTTTAGATTTGCAACTTTTCGTTCAAGAAAGGCAATTTCATTTTTAAGAATATGCACCTCGTCATTACTATACTCTTTATCATACGCCTCTACTAATGATTGCCAGAGTTGTTTAGCCAAATATGTTGCTTTGGCTTTTTCAACTTCATCCAACTCGGCTGTCAGTAAATCTTCTAAAGCATCAAGTTGCTCATTTTTTACTTCAAGGCGTATCAATTTCTTTGATTTCATGTGATATTTTAGCGTGAGTTTAATAAGCTATAATGGTAGTTTCGCCGTCAGTACCGCCCCTTCCGGCGGTCAGACGGCTGAAACGTTGCTGATTATGTTATTTGCACCCTCAACGAAGCACCCGTCTGACAGCGGAAAAGCGGTACTGACGGGGTTTCTATCTCTTTTTCTAACCGCTTACTCCTCCACAAAATTCAAATCTTTGCCAAAGGTCTCATCGGTGAAAACAACGGCGGTAATACTGATTGCCATAACTATTGCCCCGGTAATAGCGCCTGCGGTAATGTAGCCACAGCCGGGTACTAAGTATTTAAACAGGATAATGATGAGGGGCAGTGAGCCGCGCACCATATTCGGTACGGTAGTGGCCGCAGTAGCTCTTAGATTTGTACCGAAATGTTCTGCGGCCATTGTTACAAACAGCGCCCAGAAACCGGTGCCAAAGCCCATAAGCATACATATCAGGTACATGCCCGTTAACGAGCCGTTAGCCTGGCAGAAATACAGGATGATACCCATCGCAGTTATGGCATAAAATATATACAGCGCCTTCTTGCGGCTCTTTAATTCATGGCTTAGATACCCTATCAGCAGGTCGCCAATGGAGATAGCCACGTAGGCCAGCATCACGGCTTTGCCGGAATCCACAACTGCGGGATTGCCGCCCTCCTGTATCCCGAAACGCTTTCCGAACTCTGTTGAAAAGGTTATCAATATGCCGATCACATACCAGGTAGGCAAGCCTATTAATATGGAAAGGAGGTATTTTTTAAACCGCCTGCCATTGGTAAAGAACATAAAGAAATTCCCTTTTTGCACATTTACGTTTTGCAGGCTTTTATACATCCCCGATTCAAACACACTGATACGCAGCAGCAATAAAACCAGGCCTAAACCGCCGCCTACAAAATAACAGATACGCCAGTCGAAAGAATGCGCCACAAAATACGCCACCACAGCCCCGGTAAGCCCAACGCCGGCTACAATAGAGGTTGCCTTTCCTCTTTGTTCCTTTGACACCAGTTCGCTCACCAATGTGATACCGGCGCCAAGCTCGCCGGCCAGCCCTATGCCTGCTATGAACCTTGCAACAGCATATTGGTCCACCGTATGCACAAACCCATTGGCAATATTGGCAAGGGAATAAAGAATTATTGAACCGAACAATACACTAAGCCGGCCCTTTTTATCGCCCATTATGCCCCAGAATATGCCTCCAAGCAGTAGCCCGCACATCTGCACGCTTATGATGTATTTACCCTCGCTATCGCACAAAGCGTCGGTAAGCCCTATACCCTTCAGGCTTTTTATCCTGATGATGCTGAACAGGAGCAGGTCGTAAATATCAACGAAATAACCAAGCGCAGCCACTATCACCGGGATGCTCAACAAACCAATTGTTTTATTCTGATTCATTCTTAAATATTTTATCCCTGGCAGAGTAGGTTTTTTCTATAAATCCGAAGGGTTGGTATTATTATAGAATATTGTTCAAATAAAGGATAAACACTGAAAGGGTGTTATCATTTCGTACTTTCAATGTGAAATATGTCACCCTTTCAGGGTTATATAACATCCCTATAAATCCCGTGTTCGATGGGCGTTGCCCATCGCTTACATATGTCACCCTTTCAGGGTTTATCAACATTTTTTTATCCTTGCTATAATAATACCAACTCTTCGGGTTTATATATTTTATTGGCACCAACTGCATTTACAAAAACCTTTACGTTTCTATAAAATTGAGGTCTTTGCCGTAGGTTTCTTTTGTTTTATACAATGCAATGCAACCAAGCGTAATAACGATGATACCGGTAATAGCACCGGAAACAATAAAGCTGGCGTGCTGCTGCAGATACTCGAACAAAAAAGCCACCAGCACCAGCGAGCCGCGCACCATATTTGGCGTAGTGGTGGTAGCCGTAGCCCGCATATTGGTGCCAAACTGCTCGGCAGCCATAGTAACGAATAATGCCCAGAAACCTGTGCCAAAGCCAATGATCATGCAGATAACGATCATGCCTGTGGATGTGCCGTTGTATTGGGTGAAGTATAAAACAACACCTAAGATCATTATCGCATAATATATATAAAGCGCTTTCTTACGGCTTTTCAACACCTGGCTAAGTATGCCCGATAAAAAATCGGCAATGGATATGGCGATATACATATACACCATTACCTTGCCCGGCGAAATATCATCCTTTATCCCAAACTGCTTGCCAAACTTATCTGATAACTGCACGAGGATACCCATAATATACCAGGTGGGCAGGCCTATCATTATTCCGAGGCTGTAACGCTTGAACCGGTCATAATTGTTGAAGAACATCAGGAAGTCGCCATGCCGTATTTTTTCTTTCTTTTCCATGGTAAACATACCCGATTCGTAAACACTCACACGCAGCAATAATAACAATATCCCCAGGCCGCCGCCAATATAGTAACATACCCTCCAGTCGAAACCCTTTGAAATAAAATAAGCGAGGATAGCCCCTGTAAGCCCCACGCCTGCAATGAATGAAGTGGCATAACCTCTTTTCTCTTTACTGATGAGTTCGCACACCAAAGTCACCCCCGCGCCTAATTCTCCTGCAAGACCTATGCCAGCTATAAATCGGCAAATGGAATATTGGGTAACATCGTGAACAAATCCATTGGCAATATTGGCAATGGAATAAATGATAATGGAGCCGAACAGCACACTCATTCTCCCCTTCTTATCCCCGATGACGCCCCATATTATGCCGCCGATAAGCAGGCCGGCCATCTGGTAAGAAATGATATGCAGCCCTATTGTTGCAGACTGGTCTTGCGTCAAACCAAAACTTTTCAGGCTGCTGATCCTGATAAAAGCAAACAATAAAAGGTCGTAAATATCCACAAAATAGCCCAGCGCGGCTACCAAGACCGGGATACTGAAAATGCCTATGTTCTGGTTTTGTTTCATGGGCGGCTGGCTATGATTGGTTACCTGGTACAGGCGGGTCGTGCCTTCTCCCGAATATCATCTTAAACAATACCGGGAAAGTGGTTACCACAATTAAACCGATAACTATCTTCTCAATATTGTGTTTCACGAAAGCATTATGGCCTAAAAAATAACCTACCATCACCATGCTGATAACCCATGCCAATGCGCCGATGATGCTGTATGAAAGGAATTTCTTAAAATCCATTTTAACGATACCTGCCACAACCGGAGAAAAGGTACGCACTATAGGCAGGAACCGCCCCAGGATAACGGCGATAGTGCCGTTCTTTTCATAAAAATTATGCGCCTGCAACAGGTGCTTCTGCTTGAACAGCCAAGTATCCCTTTTCTCAAACCACAAATGCCCTGACTCTTTCCCGAACCAAAAACCTAAAACATTGCCGATGATTGCAGAAACGCTGATGAGCGATATCCAGTAAACCAGGTTCAGAAATTCGTTGCCAAAAGGAGCCGGTGAATTGGCGATAATGATACCCGTGATAAACAACAGCGAATCGCCGGGAAGAAAAAATCCGACAAACAGCCCTGTTTCCGCGAAAATGATAAACATAACCACGTACAGCCCGCCGTGCGTGGTAATAAAATTCATTAGTTTGTCAGGGTCTGCAAGTAAAGTCTTTAATAAGTCAATTATTTCGTGCATAATATTGGTCTTGGAGCGGTGAAAATATAAAAAAAACACGAACTAATTAAACGAAGATTACGGGCCTTAACATAAGCAGGGAAACCAGGAATTAAAAGGGGATAAATAGCCCCGAACTTTAGTTCGGGGGTTTAAATAAAAATCTGTTGGCTTTAGCCAAAACTTACCCGTGTAGGGTAGTTCTCCCCTTGCGTATTTTCGGCTAAAGCCAACCTGTTATTTTATTATTCCCCGGCCTGAAGGCCGGGGCTACTAACTCTTGTAACTCTTGCAATTTCCACATTTGCACATTTAATCATTTTCACATTAATTGAGTGCATTTCCACATTTGCACATTTAATCATTTTCACATTCCCAACGCCTCCCTGTTATCCAGAAACTTTACCTGCTTCCTGCTATTGGCTGGAAATTGCATCTCCTGTATCATAGCCAGCGGATGAAACCGGAGCAATGGCATTACCCGCAACGATGATTGCAATACGGGCCGCAGCCTCACTTCGCATTCATCCACGGGCAAGGGCGTGTTTATATGCAGCCTTATTTCGTCAAGCGCCAACTCATTGGTAAACACTTCCACCACATATTCTTTTATAAACGGGATATTATTGAGCATATCAAAAATAGCAGGCGGGTACAAAGTAGTGCCTTTATATTTTATCATCTGCTGTGTACGGCCCAGCACCGGGCTAAGCCTGCATGAGTACCGTCCGCAACTGCATGGGCTATCATAAAAAGCGCAAATATCACCTGTCCGGTACCGGAGCAGCGGCATTCCTTCTACGCCCAGGGTAGTAATGGTTACTTCGCCATATTCACCTGCCTTCAGCGGGTTGCCGTGCTCATTCAGTATTTCCAGTATTACCAGGTCGGGCTGCTGGTGGCCGCCAAAGCCCGCAGTGCATTCGGTAAAGGCAGTCTGCATTTCGGTTGACGCATAGGTGCTGTATAATTTCACCGGCCAGTCGTTACTTATTTTCTGGCCAAGCGCATTCAGTTCAAAGTCTGCCCCACGCAGGTTTTCACCAATACAAATGGCTTTCTGCACAGGAGTGTTTTTCAGGTCAACCCGGTGTTCGTGCGCCCATTCTATAAGTTTCAGTATGAAGGAAGGCACGGCCACAATACTGTTGGGCTGCAACCTGCCGATAGTATCCCACTGCATGGCAGGCAAGGCAGGCCCGGTGCGGATAAGCGCGGCGCCCAATTGGCGGATGCCCATATAATAAGCCATTCCCGCCATAAATTGCCGATCAAGCGTAAGCATCAGTTGGTATATATCTCCCGGCTCACCGCCCGCACACAAAAAAGACTGGTGTTCATTATGGGCAAGCCGCAGCAGGTCATTCTCCGTAAGCGCAATGGTAACCGGCTTCCCCATAGTACCCGACGTCGAAGTATATTCCTTCACCTCAGCGCCAGGTACGCACAAAAAATCCCAGTTATGCTCCTGTATGTCGCTTTTGGCAGTGGTTGGCAGAAAACCTATATCGTTTACAGATCTGATGTTGTGAATGTCAATATGATGCTTGCTGAACATCCTTTTATAAAAAGGGGAATGCTCCTGCAAATAAGCCAACAACTTTTTCAGCGCCTCAGACTGGTAAGCGTCTTGTTTGTGCAATGATTCGAAAGCTAATTGTGGATGAAAGCGCATTCTTGAAATTTAGACTAAAAATACGCAGTTTTTGGTACTCTATAATTAATTAAGAATTTTCAGCATTTTCAAATTGTATTTCTAATTTTACAGATAGCAATTGGTTATTCACGGTTATCTTTTTATTAAAATCAGTAATGATGTTCAAAACATACGTAGTAAGAAACTTATTGTTAGTGGCTACCCTTTTCACATCGTGTAAGCCGGTTACCCCCGACAATCACATGGCATTGGGGACTAAATATTTTATAGAAAATAATTTAGACGATGCGAAAACAGAATTTGAACAAAGCATAAAACAACACCCAGGAAACGCTGATGCTTATTATCAGTTAGGAGCAGTTTATAGCTACAAAGGCGATTTTGAAAAATCAATAACTTATTATACCAGAAGCATAGAAATCAATCCTGAATTTTCAATGGCATATTATGTACGGGCGCAAATGGAAGAACTTGAAGGAGATTATTATTCTGCAATAAAAGACCTTGAAAAAGCAATTGCTGTTAAAAAAAACTTTTATCTTGCTATATTATTGAAGGGCCGCCTGGAATATTCACATGCAATGTATGCTATGGCAGTAGTTGATATGACTAATGCAACAAAATTAAAACCAGACTATTACCTATTATATAGTTGGCGAGGCGCATGTTATTCAAAATTAAAAAATTATACTGCATCGTTAAGCGATCATAATATGGTAATAAAGTTTGTTCCTGAAAGCGCTGAAGCATACATGAACAGAGGTGTACTATATGGTGAAATGCAAAATTACAATGCAGCTATTGATGATATGAATAAGGCTATAAAAATTGATAAAAACCATACTACAGCTTATTTATTCAAAGGATACTATGAGTATGAACTAAATGAAAAAGAAGATGCCTGCAATGATTTTCAAAAAGCCGCACAATTAGATACAGCACAAGCAAATCCGTACATTAGAAAATACTGCTATCCTATACCATAGCATTGGGAATAAAAAACAGCAAAAATATATTCCCATTGGACTAAGTAAAAGAAACGGGGAAAACCTTGCATTATAAGTTTCCGCTTAACTTTCGTTTCAGTTCAGCTAATTCTTTAAGTGCATCTTCTTTTGCTTTCCGCTCTTCTTTCAGTGCCTTCTCTTGCTCCAATATTTTTCCATTAAGCTCATTAGTTTGCTGTTCCAATGCAACATTAAATACCCGGAAAGATTCCCGTTCTGCTTCCATCAGCTTACGGCTTTCAGGGTCTGTACAGGCAAAGTGCAATGCGTCTGCTATTAATTTAATATCATCGTCATCAATCGGGTAGTTATATTCTTTTATATCCCCGGTTTCATCTATAAAATATTTTTGCTCAAAAATAGTCAGCAGTTTTTCCAATTTGCTTTGCAGTTTCCCTTCTATCCTCGGTATCTGTACCACATAGCAGTCATGTGTTAGTTTCTCCACAAAATCGTCTTTGGCATGAATCACATGGTGAGTTACCAGGTCAACATATTCACGGCTTACCTTTATAGCTGGAGACGTTATTTGCCGCAACTCGAAACCAAGCAAATAAATAGTTACGATAGGCAAGGTGTCAATGATTTTTCCGGTTTCTGTATATACTTCATCCTGCCGTTTGTAATGCTCGCCCAGGTAATTGCGGAAACGCAATAAATCAATGAATTTTCTTGTCTTCTGTATTTCTATAAGCACCTTCTTATATTCACCGGAAGCAGTTTTAATTGTAGCCACAAAATCAAGCCTGAAAATAGCCACACTCACAGATGGCGCCGCAATAGCTTTTTCCCGGTCATAAGAGATTTCCTGCTGCTTCATCGTTACATCTGTCACCTCTTCTTCAAGGATAGTGCCAATAAAAAAACGGGCAATGTGCATATTGCTCATCAACTGCTTAAAAACCTCATCATATATTGGATTGGCGATATTCATTGTGATTATTTAAAAGCAAAAATAATATTTTTTCTTCGTCCAGCCTCTTTTTCCAACATCTAAAACAACGTCCCCTGCCCGTTCTTCACCCTCCTGAAATCTTTGGTATTCATTTCCATGTGCGTTTCGTTCAGGTGAAATTTTTTGCAGTATATCTGGAACTGTGTTTTTATCAGTTCTGCAAATTTTCCATCGCCCACTATGCGGTTGCCCCAGCGGCTGTCGTTTACATGCCCTTCATGGCATTCGCATATCTGATGCCATACTTTATCTGCCCTGTCGGGGAAACTTTTGTATAGCCAGTCTTTGAAGATGCCGCCAATTGCGCCATTCAGCCGCACTACGGTATAGCCAGCCCATTTAGCTCCCGCTTCGCTGGCCGCTTTCAGCACATCGTGCATGTGCATATCATTGAGGCCGGGTATCAGCGGGGCATTCATTATGCCTGTGGGTACCCCGGCTTTAGAAAGCGTTTCCACCACCTTCAGCCGGCTCCGGTACGAGGCCGTTCTCGGCTCCATAAGCCTGCGCAGGTCTTCATCAAGCGAGGTGATAGAGGAGAACACGCGCACCAGGTTCCGCTTCGCCAGTTCCTGTATTATATCCATATCCCGCAGCACCAGGGCGTTTTTAGAAAGTATGCCTACGGGGTTGCGGTATTCTAAGCATATTTCCAGCAGCGCCCTTGTTATCCGCATTTTGCGCTCTATGGGCTGGTAGCAGTCGGTATTGCCGCTCAAAGAAATAGTAGCAGGCACCCAGTTCTTATTATCAAAGAATTTGCGCAGCAAGGCAGGCGCGTTCTTTTTCACCACTATACGGCTCTCAAAGTCCACACCGGCGCTATAACCCCAGTATTCGTGGCTGTTGCGGGCGTAGCAATAGATACACCCATGCTCGCAACCCTGGTATGGGTTGGCAGAGTACATCATACCCACATCGGGGCTGGTAACCGTATTTACCAGCGTTTTGCTATCGTCTATTATGTATTGCGTCTCCCGCTTTTCCTGTTCCCAATCATCAATACCCTCCACATGCTCCTGCACATACTCCCCTTTCAGAAACCTGTTCTTAGGATTATATTGCGCTCCCCTGCCCTTTTCAAAACGGTCGTTTGCTGCCTGATTTATCATAAAATAGTCGTAAGTTGTAAGTCATAAGTCGTAAGTCTGCGAATTGTCCCTACGTTAAATTCAATTTTAAAAATTCAATTTTCACATTTTCACATGCTCTAATTTTCACATTACATTGAGCCATTGAGCCATTCAGTAATTGAGCAATTAATAATCTTCCTCCAATAAGTATTTGTTCTTCACCTCGCCGTCTTTTACCAGCATATCTCTTACCGAGCCAAAGCCTATGGCGTCTTTCATCACATCAGGCACGAACAGTTCACTACCCTTCCTTACAATATTCTTCTGTTCAAAGCGGTCCTTTATCTGGTACATCACCTTGCGCAGCATATCTTTTTTTATGCGGTTGTCGAACAGACTGTACTGCATCACGCTGCCTTTTATAAAAGACTGTATGGCCACGGCAATGTTGAATGTTTTATCATTAAAGACAATAGCCGGTTTGTGGCTGCGCTCAAAGTCTGCTATGCGCTGCTGTATATAGCTGCGCAATTCCATAGCGTCCTGCACCGGGTCTGCCAGCTTTATAGCTGTTTCCCACTTTGTATTGTCTTTATACCTTACCGAAAAGTAAGCCTCTTTGCAGAAAATATTACTCTTCACCATACGCTGCTCCAGCCGGGTACACAGGGAAATGAGCATGGATTCCAACTGCTGCCTGTCGCGGCTCTGCTGGCTGCTCATGGTTCGTGTGGCGCTCATGGTGCGGTTCTCCACCTTGCTATACATATCCACTTCACCAAAATTGAGCCGCCTGTGCCAGTAGTCGCCGGTCACCCCTCCAAAGGCTTTACGCAGCAACGATATGGACGCATGGCGCATCTCCACCGGGTTGCGTATGCCTATCATTTTCAGCCGGTGTTCGTTGCGGCTGGCTATGCCCGGCAGGTCGGTGAGTTGCAGGGTTGCGAGGTGCGCATCTATATTCTCCGGCGTTATCACCACCAGCCCGTTCGGTTTTTGTAGTTCTGTACCCAGCTTGGCAAGGAAGGAGTTGGGCGCTATACCTATGGAGCAGGTAAGGTAGTCGTACTTGCGGGCAATATCCGCCTTTATCTGTTTTGCCACTGCCGTCAGGTCGTTATACACCAACCGGTAGGAATGAAAGTTGACCACCGCCTCGTCTATACTCTTGGGTATCACATCATCGCAGTAGCTGCGCAATATGTTCATTACATCCACATGAATGATACGGTACCATGCGGGGTGTGTGGTGGTGGTGAGCATTTGCGGGCATAGCAGCCTGCAATCACCCAGCCTCATGCCGCTCTTCACGCCAAATTTCTTGGCTTCTTTCGACGCCGCTATTACTGCGGCATTCGGGCTATCGTAGGTAAGCACGCCCAGGGGCTTGCCCCGCAGTTCCGGGTGGCGCTGCTGCTCACAACTGGCAAAGTAGCTGTTCATGTCAATATACATGACAAACGACCCGTTTTTCGCCATCATAGAGTTCCTGAAATAGTCTTCCTTGTGTTTCACAAGGCTAAGGTAGGGATGTTTTTCCAATTTTTTTGGAAAAAAGTATAAAATCCAGCAACCCATTAAAGGTGTAAAAAAATGGCTCCAAAAACGGAGCCATTTTTATTAATTTTTAATCCTGTCTATCTTATTGTTCCACCACTATGTGGAATACTTTATTTTCAGTTGTGGTGTGCAAGGTCACTATATACATGCCATTGGCAACTGAACTACTCAACTGAACGCTTTGGTTTATTACACCATTTTCGGCATTTACCTTTTGGGTGTAAACAACTTGTCCCAGCATGTCTGTAACAGCTATGGCCACTTCTTCGTCATTTGTGACGCCCAGCGAACCTTTGATAGTAAACGCACCTTTGTTAGGGTTTGGTAATATTTTCACATCCGCGCCGGAAAGATCAAGTGAGGCAACGCCTACGTTAGTTACTGTAAAGACTATAGAATTAACTGTTTGCATAGCGCAAACATCATTGCGGGTAACAACACAGGTAACCGAATCATTATTGGCATAATGAGTGGCTATAAAAACATTTGAAGTTGCCAAAGGTAACAACCCGTTATCTAAATACCATTGGTAGGTAGGAGCAGTGCCGCCATTGGTAACTATGGCAACTAAGGTATCCGTTCTGCCGGGAGCTACCGTGGTGCCGGGGAATGCCTGGATGCTAACCGATGGCACTATGGGCGAATCAACCGTCAAAGCAACATTGGCAAATGCTGTATTGGCAAGGCGGCATTGATAATTGCTGGTCATTTCAACAAATACCAGGTCGCCATGAGCAGGCACGTAGGAATAAGATGAGGCCGAACTTACCGGTGTGCCATTCTTTATCCAGGTATAGGCAGGGGCGCTGCCGCCGGCGAAAGGAACAGGAGTAAAGGTAACAGCGGTACCGAGACAAACAGTATCTCCCGGATTTAATGACAATCTTAAAGAAGGCGTATCATTGGGCAGTACCCTCATGGTAAGCGAAGTCATTACGGTATCAGGCGTAGCACATTGGGCGCTGCTGATAAGCCATACACGCACGGTATCGCCATTTGCGGGGCTGTATGAATAAACCGATGTGTCTATACCGGGGCTAATGCCATTAACCGTCCAGCGGTAAGTTGGGGTAGCGCCCGTATTTACAGGGTTTGAGTTAAATGTAGTTACAGTACCCGCACAAATTGTGTCGCTTGTATTTATAGTGATGCTTACAGAAGGCACCACTAAGGGGATAATGTTTACCAAAGCGCCACCGGCCATCCTGCTGGTACAGGTAGTTGTGGTATCAATAGCTATGACCGTATAAGACCCGCTACCGGTATCCAGGCCAAAGTCAAGTGCAGAACCTGTACCTGCAAGCTGTGGCGCTACCGATGTAGCGCCATAAAATAACTGGTACTTGATACCCGACTCTGACCCGGTAAGCCCGATGTGAACTCCTGTACCACCGGCGCAATAACCCCCGCCGCCAGATACATTATAAATAACCGGAAGCGCATTTACAACAATAACCGGGCTGCCAGCCATATTGGTATTACAGGTTGTAACCGTGTTTGTGGCAAGAACTGTGTAGCTGCCGCCAATGGTTTGCAGGCCAAAATCAATAGCTGCACCTGTACCGGTCATTGCGCTGCCGGAAGCTGAACCGGCAGCAAATAACTGGTAGCTGATACCCAAATCAGACCCGCTAAGGCCAATATGGAAACCTATGCCGCCGGCACAATAATTACCGCCGCCGGTAACTGTGTATAACGTAGCCGGGGGATTAATAGCTACAATTGCGCTATCGCTCATATTGCTGCTGCATCCGGTTGTAGTATTTGTAGCCATTACTGTGTAAGTTCCGGCAGTGGTTTGCAACCCAAAGTCAATAGCCGCGCCAATTCCCGCAACCGAACTACCAACGGGCGTAGTACCAATATAAAGCTGGTAACTGATACCGGTATCAGACCCACCGAGGCCAACATGAACGCCAACACCACCAGGACAATAGCTACCTCCTCCATTCACTGCATAGGCATTGGGTAGTGGATTGATGATGACCATTGCAGTATCAGCCATATTATTTGCACAACCGGTTGTGGCATTTACAGCGCCTACCGTGTAATCCCCTGCGGCAGCCTGTAAACCAAAATCAAACATTGATCCGGTACCGGCAACAGTGCTGCCCATAGCCGAACCATTATTGTATAACTGGTAATTAACCCCTGTATCAGTCATGGCTAAAGAAACATCAACACCTGCACCGCCTGCGCAATAACTGCCGCCACCACCTATAGTATATACATTTGGTAACGGAATGGTTGATACTGAAGCGCTGCCGGCCATATTATTAGCGCAAAAAGTAGTCAAATTTATTGCCACAACCGTATATGTACCAGTACCCGTCTGTAAGCCAAAATCAATGGCAGAGCCGGTACCGGGCATCATACTTCCCATAGGTACGAACCCGTTATACAACTGGTAACTGATACCTGTATCCGAATTGTTTAGGCCAATATCCACCCCGGCACCGCCGGGGCAGTAGCTGCCACCACCGGTTACCGTATCTGCAAAAGGCAACGGATTGATAACTATGGTATCGCTGCCGGCCATTATACCCATGCAGGATGTTGTAGTATTCGTAGCATAAATGGTATAGACGCCCGCCCCGGTCTGGTAACCGAAATCAAGAGGGCTGCCTGTGCCTGCCATAGCGCTGCCGACCATAGAACTGCTATCATACAACTGGTACGTAAATCCGGCGTCTGAACCATCTAAACCAATATCGAAGCCAAAACCGCCGGCGCAATAGCTGCCGCTGCCACCGGTAACATTATAAATATTGGGAGCAGGGTTTACGGAAACCGTTGTTGTATCGGTGGAGGTAAACCCGTTACCATCGGTAATAGTAACTGTATAAGTGGTGGTGGCGGAAGGCGAAGCGGATACTATAGCGCCTGTAGTATCTGACAGCCCTGCAGATGGCGACCAGGCATATGATAAAGGCGCATCGCCGGTTGAAGAAACAGCGCTGAGAATAGTGGAACTACCGGAACAAATGATAGTGGCAGGCGAACTAACAACTGTAGGCCCAGGGGTAGAAATACCGGAGAAACTGCCGCTGGTAGCTGTTATAAGGCCGGAGCTAAGCGAATGGGTAACGATATTTGCCGGGCCATATTTGATCCAGGGTAAAGCCCCCGGGTACAGGCCAGATGAGATATCCGCTTCAGATCCGGTAACATCAGAAGGTACATAAGTTGCATTGGTTACAGCATATAAAGGGCTGCTGATACCCGAAGTTACTATATTCCAGTAACGGTTAAGGTAATCTGTAGTATTAGCGTTATTGGGCTGCATGGTATTAGCCACATTTACCCCAACGTATGCCCCCGGCGTAAAACCACCCCCAATAATATTAAGGCTGATGGGCGTATAATTACCTGCATTATCGCCAACAGGATATGTATAAGACCCGGTTGTATTCATCTCCTGTATTAACTGCCCGGAACCATTGGTAACAACCATACACGCACCGGAAAAGATACCTGCCAAAACAACCGAAGGCGCCAGAATCAGATTACTGCTACCCAAAGTCAGATTCCCGGCAGATAAACTCAGTGGAACTCCATCATTAACAGTTGTGCTGTTAGACAATGTTACGCCTGCGGGATTATTAAAGACCAGGCTGCCACCGGGCGTTATTGACGTTGGCATACTGGCGCCGGTAACCTGGGGAGCTACCCCATTAAAAACAAAGTTTGTCCCGTTTTGAAATGTATGCGCGATACCACCGGTAATAGCGCTATCAACACCTCCGGGGTTTTGTGTATAGAGTGTGGCGCCGTTATTCATTATAAAATAGTTATCGACATTGATATTTAAAGAGAAATTATTACAAACAAGTGTACCGCTTAATGTTTCGGGCTGGTCGCTAAATGCGGGTAAGAATACGTTCGTGAGCAACTGTACGGTAACGTTAGGATCGATAGTAATATCAGTGTGATAACCGGGATATGTTGTTGCCGCCCAGGTAATGAATTGAGGGCTACCAAGACTTGAAGCAGTATTGGCAAAATGAATATTAGTCACTCCATCTGAATTAAGCCAGTAGGAAGCCCCGGTTACATTCAAATTCCCATATAGTGTAACAATTACATTATAATTTAGACTATAAAATTCCGATGACCCATTCATAATAAGGTCACCGCCAATGCCCATAGTTCCTATGCTGACACTATCGTAAGCACCAAGGTTACCTGAATTAAGCACAAGCGAACCGGCAATGGTCCATGCTGAGCTGGCATCCATAATGCCATTAATAACCCATACATCCCCTGTGGCGCTGAAATTAATAGGGTGAGTTCCGGTGTAGGTAGGATTAGACCACCAATTGGTTAAAACAGTCGCATATCCTGAATTAGCATACCAGGTAGTGGCAAAATTGGAGAAACTTAAACAGACCAGGGCAATCAATAAATATATTTTTTTCATACGTATGTGTTTTTAAGAATAATGTTTTCATTTGGTTTATTACAGGCAGGCTCCCGGAAGGAAGCCAATAAATTCTACAGGCCACAAAATTACAATGATTTTGTTTCTTAAAATCACTTTTCCCGGAAATAATAGTATGAAAATATACCGGGGCAATAAATTCTGCCTTTTACCCCGAAAAAAGAAAACCCGCTAAATCAAAGAAATATGTATCTTGTCGCGCGTTTCTTCCTGCCCTATCAATCAGGCAAACGCAATTCTAAAATAAAAGAGCTATGAATCTTTTTGTGGGTAATCTTAACCCGGATACAACCGTTGCCAACCTGCGCAAGTTGTTTACTGAATTTGGCGAGATCGTCTCTGCCAAAATTATTTTCGATAATGCCACTGGTATGTCGCGCGGCTTTGGCTTTGTAGAAATGGCCGATAAATTCCATGCCTTTGATGCTATTGACAACCTTGATAGTATATTTTTTGAAGGAAATATTATTTCTGTTAAAGAAGCAAAGCAAAATAATACCAAGGGCGGGAGCAGCGGGGGGAGCAAGCCTTTCAAATCCAAACCTTCTTTCCCCAAGCCTTCTTTCCCGAGGCCTTCCACTTTTAACAGGCCGAGGGAAATTGATGACGACCGGTTTAATAAACTTTAGTTACTGATTATTTCCTCACGCTTTTAAAATAGTTCACAGTTAGTTTCAAACCTTCTGAAAACTGTTGTGTGGGTTCGTATTGCAGCAATCTCCGCGCTTTTGAAATATCGGCGAGCGAATCGCGTATATCTCCCGCGCGGGCTTCCCGGTATATGGGCTGATGATCTGCTGCCAATAAATTTTTTATGGCATTGTACAGGAAATTGACCGTGAAGTTAGCGCCCACAGCCACATTATACACCTGCCCGAATGCAGCATCGTTATCAGACAGCATTGCCCTGATGTTGGCTTGCACTGCGTTTTCAACAAAGGTAAAATCGCGTGTTTGCTCCCCGTCTCCATTTATATAAACAGGCGCTTGTTTTAAAATACCATTAATAAACAAAGGTATCACCGCTGCATAAGGGCCTTCGGGGTCTTGCCGCGGGCCGAAAACATTAAAGTATCTCAACCCTGCAACTTTCATTCCGTAAAGGTTGCCGAATACCGCCGCGTATAGTTCGTTTGTTTTTTTAGTCACCGCATACGGAGATAAAAGATTGCCTGTCCTGTCTTCCTGTTTTGGCAGGTTTGGCTCGTCTCCATATACCGATGAAGAAGAAGCGTAAACAAAGGTTTTCACCCTTGCATAGTTAGCGGCGGAGATCATATTCACAAAGCCGCCAACATTCACTTCATTAGTGGTGACAGGGTCTTTTACAGAGCGTGGCACAGACCCCAGTGCAGCCTGGTGGGTTACATAGTCTATACCTTCACAAGCACTGATACAAATACCCTTATCGAGTATATCCCCTTCCAGAAATTCGTAGCGGCTATATTGCCTGAAAAGCTCCACGTTATTCTTTGACCCGGTAGAAAGATCATCAAGCACACGCACCTTTGCAGCACCGTTGGTAAGCAAGTACGCAACAATGTGGGAACCAATAAAACCTGCCCCACCTGTTACGAGAAAACTATTACCGGAAATATCCTTAGAATGAAATACAGCCATTACACAATAAACAATAAGTGATAAAAATCTGAAAACAGAAAAAAGACCGTCCGGTAGTACGGTACGGCCTTCAGCAGACTAAGCGAAAATTACGCCTTCTTCTCTTCTTCTTTTACTATTGCTTTTTTCGCAGCGCGTGCGGGGCGCGTTTTACCAAAACTTCCTATTGTTATTTTCCCGCGCTTGGTACGTTTATCTCCTCTTCCCATGATTACAGTTTTTTTTAAGATGCAAAAATAAAAAAAAGCAAGGAACTTTCCGCCCCTTGCTTCCTGTTTCTTTTTCAGCCGGATCATTTCTTACCAGAACCGATCTTTGTAGCAAACTCTTTACCGGCTTTAAACTTAGGCACTTTACGCGCTTTGATCTTAATAACCGCCCCTGTCTGTGGATTGCGGCCATTACGCGCTGCCCGTTCAGATACAGAGAAAGTACCAAAGCCAACCAAAGTTACGCGGTCTCCTTTTTTCAGAGTGGTAACTACTGAAGCGGTAAAAGCATCCAGTGCATCATTTGCCTGCACTTTAGTAATGCCTGCGTCCTTTGCAATTTTGTCAATTAATTCTGCTTTGTTCATAATTGTGCGTTTTTGTTTTTGAAATAATAGTTTTGAGGATAGGACAAATATACTCACGTTTGTAACACTTCCAAATATCCTGAAAAATTATTTTTTGCGCCCAAACCCTTGCCTGAAGCAGCTTTGCACAAGTTATTAACATTTCAGTTTACGGGGGCAATTACCTCAATACTCCAAAACACGCTACAGGCGTGGGTTACAACAGTTTGGCAGGAAATTTGCTGTATAATAATAATACCGGAAAGGCAACACTGCTGCGTTTATCAGATTATTTCCATCAGGGTACGAAAAGCGACCACTTTGCTGCCAAATAGCTTAAAAAATTTGCCACGCATGGCTTCGGCATATTTGTCAATGTAATGGTTATACTGCTCCATACTATCGCAAAAATACTGCGCAACAAAAGTGACGCCATCCGTTTCATCCTGCTCCAGCAACCTGCACAGCCGGCAATCAGCAAACAGCCCTGTATCCATAAGGTCTGGCATATGCTCTGTTTTCATCCATTGCACCCATGCGTCAGCAATATCCTGCTCTGCTTTTAATGTTACGTTGTATATGATCATCAGATATCGTTGTTTGTTATTACAGTTCAGATCGTTTCAAAGGTGTCCAGCACAATTTTAAGTTCATCGTGCGGTGCGGTGCGGTCAATCATCATTCTTATAAGTTGTAGTATATCCCCCATAAATTCCCGCATATCGTTAACCGACAATTCTTTATCGCGTTCTGTGAGATAATCATGCAGAGGGTCTTTGCTGTTATGGCTAACGAGTACAAGCCCATTATGTTTTCCCTTCGTGTTTCCCCTGCCTGCACGGCCATAAATGTAAAGATGATTATAGCTTTTTGCTTGTTGCACTAACGCTAATGTCTCGCGTATCTTTTCGTATTTATCATCATGGGCAACCTTGTCAACCTTACGTCCGAACCCTTCAATTATCTGCATTTTTTCGTACCGGATTTGCGTACCCAGATAACTACGTTTCTTATTTACAGCCAGGATCATAATGGAAACTTCGCAACCTTTATCTCTAAGTTCCCGGATAGTTTTATTCATTAAGGCGCCAGAAGAGAATGTTGTTTCGAGGATGAAGTTAAAGCGGTTATCTTCACAGTGTTTTCTTAACCGGTTATTCCAGGGCTGTGAATATGCAGCGGTAATTTCAGGATAAAATTTTTCATACAGCCGCTTGATTTCTTCAGATTTTGGATGATAATCACGGTATTCATCAGCATTACAAATTACCGAATTATTACCCCAAACAGTTCGTGCAATCTTAATTAGCTCTGATTTACCGGCTCCCGGTTGTCCTCCTAAAATGATAACCTTTGGTTTTACTACCGAAACAATTCCAAAAGTATAGCGCTCAATAATCCGTTCACCAATTTGCAAGACTTCCCTCTCGGTTAGTTGATATTTTGAGTGTAAAACATTAATTTCAGTCATTTGCCATACTCTTGAATAAGTTCCTCCATACGGGCTTTGGACTCAAAGTTTTTAGTATCCCGTGTTATCATAACTATTTTGTGGATTTTTGATTCCAATTCTCTGATCTTATCCTGGTCCGGGCTAATTTTATTGCTTTCAGCAATTTGTTCTTTATCCATTTTGATGATTGCAGCATTTAATAAATGCATAGACATTTCGGTGAGCAGGTACCATTCCATAGACGAGCTGCCCGAATACAATGTTTTCTTTTTTATCGAAGTAGTCTTTGTGCCAAGTGTAACAGGTATTGTTCCACCTATTGGTATTCTTTTTGCACTATTGGTAACCATAGAAGTATTGCGCTTAACTGTACTTTTTGCACTGACGGCAGCGGGTACCGATACATTTCTTTTAGCTATACTTACGGATTTTGGCATCTTTTCTATTTTTAATCCTTTTCAAAAATACAAAATTTATACCAATACAAAACTATAAAAAAGGATAATTGTTTTATAGGCAACCAAAGTTCATAGCCTCACCATTTCTCTTCAATACTTTCCAGTATTGCCACATAACTAACATAACGGCCTTCTGAAATTGTTTTGTCTATCACTCCTTGCTTTACCGCGCAACCCGGCTCGTTTATATGCAGGCAATTATTGAACTTACAATGTTTAAGCACAGTACGCATCTCCGGGAAATATTGCGACAACTCCTCCTTTTTAAAATCAATCAGGCCAAACTCCTTTACCCCTGGCGTGTCTATGATCTTTCCACCGCCGGGGAGATCAAACATTTCTGCGAAGGTAGTTGTGTGCCGCCCCTTCCCGCTCCACCCGGATACTACTTCCGTTTTTATTTCCAAGCCGGGTATGAACCGGTTTATCAGCGTGCTTTTACCAACACCCGAATGACCGCTGAATAGTGTAGTCTTGTTCTCTATTCTATCACGGAGTGCAGTGAGTGTATTGCCGTCCGTTGCCGACACCGGGTAAACTTCATACCCTGCCATTCCATATATTTCGCGCCAGTGTGAGAGAATAGGTTCATGCTTTGTTTTCAGCAGGTCCATTTTATTTACTACCAGTATTGCCGGGATATGGTAGGCTTCAGCAGTAAGCAAAAAACGGTCCATAAACCCTGTTGATGTGCGTGGGTCGGCGATAGATGTTACTAATAACGCAAGGTCCAGATTTGCAGCTATAATGTGCTTCTGGTTTTTATTATGCGGCGATACGCGCACCATGTAATTATGCCGGTCCGGGACTGCTGTTATAATGCCGGTATTTACACGCTCGTCCTCTATATCAAACAGTACCGTATCGCCTACGGCTACCGGGTTTGTGGAAGATATATCCTCGTCTATTTTCAGTTTTCCTTTTATGCGCGCATTCCAGAAAATGCCATCCTTGTCCCGGACAGAATACCAGCTACCGGTTGACTTATATACTAATCCCTGCATGGTATAGTGGAAGTTGAAAGTGGCCGGCCATAACGATCATTTAAAAGTCATCACACTCTTATACCCAAACAAACGCTCAAGAGAATCAATAACATGGGTGGTATCCGCAACCCGGCAATTGACCGTTGTTACAACCAGGAAGTTTAAAGAGTCCTTTTGTATCATGTCCACATTATTACCATTGATCTTCAGGTTTCTTACGCGCTTCTCCGCTCTTTCCCTTGTGGGGTAATCCCCTATTATCATCCTGTAAGTATTCACCTGTAAGGTATCTGCCGGCAAAGGTGGTGCAGCGAGCGCAGTAGTATCTTTCGGCAATTGGGTGGAATCAGGCGGTATAAGCGCCACGGGAGCCTGTATTATAGTGTCCTTAGCAGACGGGGCAACAGGTTGGTTAATGCTTTTATTCTGGTTGGTATAATACCATATACCATAACCGCCGCCACCGATAATTATCAGCAAAATGATCACTAAAATAACCATGCTCCAGTTGATGGAATCAGCTTTGTGCGGAACCGGGTAAGATGGCTTGTGTACCGGTTTTGCATTTTGTTCTTCCAATTGCTTACTGTTTTTTATGGTAGGTATGCCTGCCGGGGTAAACTGGAATTTTTCATCGGTAACAAACTTTATTTTCCCATTCGTTTCAATAAGTTTGCCAATATCTGCAATAGGCACTTCTTTTCCTGCGGCAAGGTCTTTTTTTGTTTGTATGCTGTAGTCGCGCAGGGTATTCGCCGCTTTCGAAATACTTATCTGCTCATTGGTAGCAATGAAATTGGCAAGGTTATCATCAATAGAGCCTCCCTGTGTAACGATGACTTCATATGACGGGGCCTGCAGCGCCTTGCCATCGTGTATGGCGGGGCGTTTTATCAACTCCATGTTACCTAATCCGTGGACGTAACAAAAATGATTTTTTAATAAAAATAATCCGATGTACTTAGCTATATCCATTTGTAATAATGACGCCTTAAATTAGTTATTTTGTTTAAAATTTCAATCTTACCCCCCCATAAATGTTAAACCCATATGCCTGGTATCCGTACCAGCGCTGGTATTTATCATTCAGCAAATTACTTAACTGCACAAATACCGACAAGCGCGAAATAACCTGGTATTCCGCGTTGCCGCCAATATCGGCAATAGGTTTCAGCGATACTACGTTGTTGTTAATATCCTTAGCATACATGCCGCCAAGCATCGCAAGATACGCTGTAACTGTGAACTTAGGGAAAGGATTAGCCGTAAAATCACCTTTAATTTTCATACTGGGTTCATTCCATACATATTGCTGCGAACCATTATAAAAGTGATAAAAATCCGCTGTGCCGCCAACAGTCCATATATTAGCCACTTTGTAGCGGGCAGCCAGTTGAACGGAGATGGCATTTACATTGTCATAGACAACATAAAATTGTTTTTGGTCGCCAACGTTACTGAGGAAAGAAGGCAGATCATTATACCCCCACCAGCTAAGGCGGCCTGAATACGTTAAATTATCGCCGGCGCCACCATAAAAGTTTGCAAAAAGCTCACTTTTTTTAGTTTGCATTACTAAGTAGTTATTAAACAGGTAAGGATTTTCGGTACTCAATTGTTCATAAGTATTCTGGCGCAGGGTTGACTGCCAGCCGCCGCTTATGGTAAATTTCTGTGCGGGCATGGTATATGCGGCAAGAATATCCGGCAAAAAATACTGGTTGCCACCCATGCCTGCGGCAAGCCCTAATAAGGCATGGCCTGCAAACTGCCCGCTGTGAATACCAATCCCCGGCAATACCTCTAAGTAGTTGTTGTTTGTAGCCGTGTCATTGGTGGCAAGATGGGTAATATCCCCGGTAAGGGCAGCCTGCAATTGCAGCGCGTTATCTATTTTGTAAGTCACCGGCACATTGAACCCCACCGATGTTTCGGTGGTATTTACTTTCGCTGTGTATAAAGAAACATTCAGCGCAGGATGATAACCTAATGCGCCCGTACTGTCTCCTTTGTTTTTCATATCCACGCAGGCACGAACGGAAACATAGGTCTGCTTCACAGAATCGCTGTTATAATTATGCAGGTCGTGGTTGTAACCATAATAATAATACTGGTTCCTTTCCCCGGATATAGAGGCGTGCCAGTCATTGCTTTCTTTATGCAGCATACCATCGGCTTCAATGCCGCTTAAAGCCGATTGCTGGTTTACAATAGCTCCTTTCTGCGAAATGTGATGGATCTGGATCGCCGTTTCATAGTCCTTCCCTTTTATACTGCCTATGCCAGCGTCAAGGAACAGGGTTGATAAATTGCCACCGCCAACTTTTACATAATTTGCGAATGGCAGTGGTGGTATCTCATTACCCAGCGCAAGCGGGCGAAGCGGCAAGGAAGAGTAAGTGTAATACAATGTTTGCTGTGGTACATCATAGCTGAAAACAGGGTGTATGGTATCCACCGGGGGTAAATGCGGTACCCATTCCGGCTTGGGCGCCTGCCTTACCTGCGGCTTGTACGACTGTACCACTTCAATGGTTGACCCCTTCAAAACAGTATCCGTTGCGGGCGCAGCATGTTGCGCCCTTGCGCCTGTGGCGGAAGAAAGCAATATCAATATGAACAAAGGTTTCATTCTCATTGGTTGCATTTTATTCCTCGGATAATTTGGTATGTTTCTTTTCCAATACTTTCAGATCATCAAGTTTCTTTTGCGCTTCCTGTTTTATCTCGGCGATCTTCGTATGCTTTACAATACTTTCCAACAGCGCCTTTGCATTGAAGTAATCTTTTTCGCTCACCAATATGTCTGCCAGCAGCACATATGATTTGGCTACCCAATAATCGTACCCTGCGGAGAGTTGTTTTGCGTCGTTTGCCGCAGCCTCTGCTTCTTTCAGGTTACCCTGTTTAAAAAGCAATTCGGCAATACGATACCTTGATTCGGCGGCTATATCCCCGTTTTTATTTCCACTGAGTTGTTTATAAATAGCAATAGCCGCATCAGCGCTGTCGAAATGTTGCAGGGAACGCGCTTTGAAATACAATGCGTCATTCATGGTTTCATCAGGCGCGCCATTTAATGAAAGCAGGGAATCGGCATATAAGATAGTCTCATTGAATTTACCTGAATTATAGCCGCTTTTCACTAAGCCATCGTAAGCAAGCTGCGTAGTCTGCCCGGTTGATGTGTTAGCCCTTAACCGGAGATAGTATTCATAAGCACCGGCGTAATCCTTTTCCTCAAACGCTATTGCAGCGGCATGAAGCGCACTGTTCTCCAGGAAATCATTCCACGGGCCGGAAAGAATAATATCGTAATCTTCTTTTGCCTCCCGGTAATTTTTCAGTTGGTAATTACTTTCCGCCCGGTAATAATGGGCTTTAACGGCAAATATACCATTGGGATATTGCAGCAGGTAATTAGTAAATGCCTGCCGTGCATTTTCCATTTTACCATTGGCAAATTGTGTTTCCGCAGCTGCATAATAGGTGGAATCTATGGTACTGCTGTCTGCCGATGGCAGGTAATTGTCTTTGAGCAATTGGGTATATGCTGCCGGCCTGTTGCTGAGAATGTACAGGCTCTTCAGCGCATCAAGCGCAGCCAGGCGGTCTTCCGAAGCGGGATAATCAACAACCACATGCCGGTAAGCGTCTATCGCCTTCTCCGGCTCATTGGTCTGCTGGTATATAAAACCGGTTTTCATCCATGCTTTAGGCGCAAAACTTTTATCGCTTACAGAGTCCGTTAGTTGTTGTAAAAAGGGTAACGCCAGGGCAAATTTATCCTCTTCTATGTAGGTGACTGCAATCTCGTAACGGGCAAAATTGGCATAGGCCGATGGCGGTGTACTATAAATAAGCGAATGCAATAAGGCTGTTTTTTCGCTGTTCTTCCCCTCCAGTCCCAGCAGTATGCACTTCTGGTACCGGGCGTAATCCGCGTCTGCTGTATCCGTAGCTATTATCTTATCATAGAGTATAATGGCGCGGCCATAATTTTTCTGCATAAACACAGCGTCGGCTTCGCGCAGGGTGGCAACCATACCCGAATAGGCGTCCCCGGCAGGTTCCTGCTGTGCATGATTAAAGTAGCCCTGTGCGGCAGAATAGTCCTGCTGTTCCATAGCCGCAAAACCCATGTCAATATAAGCATGTTGTACCGTAGCAAGCGGGCTTATGCGCTCCACAGCTGACCTGCGGTTATTTTTGTTGATGAAATCCTGCGAAAAAGTAATTGCATCGCTATAGTGGTGCAGCCGGTAAGCGAGTTCCCCTTTCCAGAAATAAGCCGCGCATTCATAATCAGTGTTTACCGGGTGTTGCAACGAACGGCCAAAATAATCGAAGGCGCTATTCAGGTCGCCATCGCGGAATTGTTTCACGGCAAAACCAAAAGTGGCTTTTTGATAAATGGTCCAATAATCGTCTTCCTTCTTGCTTACCTTTTCCAAATGTTCCAACGCGCCATCGTAATTGTTGGTTTTTACCAGCAGCCGCGATATGAGCGTATTGGCTTCATCTTTATACTGTGTATGCGGGAAGGTATGGATAAGGTTGTATAGCTGCCGCAACGCCTCATCATTGTCCCCTGTTTCATAGCTTATCTTGGCATACAGTATCATTGCCGCTTCCTGCTGCCCGGTATTGAAAGTCATATCGGCACAGATACCAAAGGCATTGCGCGCGCTCTGCTTGTCCCCGGTTTTCAGATAGCAATCTCCTAAAAGATACATGGCTGTTTGCCCAAGCGAGTCGGATGCGCTGTTGAGCAGCTTAAACTTTTCAATGGCATTAGTCCAATCGTTAGCACGGTAATCGCAGTAAGCTATTTCATAAAGATCCTGCTTCCTTATCTTATCGGCATGGTCATAGTAATATTGGAAATACGGCCTTGCCTCTTTGTACTTCTGGCTTTCAAACAGGCACTGCGCTGCAAGCAGATGAAGCTCTTTATCATAAAACGATTTTTCCTTGCGGTTTATCAGCGTATCGGCAAGGCGGAGGGCTTTTTCCCTGCTGCCCATAAAGTAGTATATCTCTGCTATATAGTAGGGGACTATAGTACGGTATTCTTTTGCGTCTTTGATGCGGTCAAAACTCTGTAGCGCGACTTTGTATTTGTTCTCATTGTAGGCAAGCAGGCCATAATAATAGTTGCCTGCCATGTAATACTTGCCATCAGACAGTTCTTTTATGGATAACAACAAAGGTTCTGCTTTATCGAACTGGCGGTTATTAAAATAACAATAGGCCAACTCAAATTTGGCGTCGGCTATCTCGGTATTATTCAGGTTGCTGATGCCCGCAGATTCATAAATAGGAATGGCTTTACCGAACTGGTTGTGCTGGAAATAATACTGCGCCAAAGCAAAACCGAGCCGCTGCCGGTATGCAGGGTTTGGCGTGGCATTCATTTCGCTGATAGTTGAATCCACGCCGCCGGGCATATCAGCTTTAATGAACGATAAGGAGCGGTAATACTTCGCCTTGTCAATATTCAAAGCATTTTCAGGAAATATATTATGCTCGGCATCGCTGAGGTATTGCCCCGCAGAGCGTGCGGCGTCGGCATAATGCCCCTGGTGATATTGCTCTTCGGCCAGCGCCAAATTCCTGTTTTGCGGAACATCGGGCGTTAAAACCTGCGCGTAAGTTGCTATACCTGATAGCATGATGATGGCTATAAAAGCTGCCCGGCAAGCGGGCCATTTTTGTTTTTGCAGCATCATTGAGCGCTATACATTATTTAAGTTTAAAAATTCCAGGTTAAGTTTATACTTGGGAAAATGGGCAATTGGTAAACGACAACATTGGTGATACGGTCCACATAAAAAACATTTTGCCGGTCATATACATTCGTGAGGGCAAAAGTGGCGTCAAGCGTCTGCTTTGGCGTTAGAACAAAACGCTTACGCACAGACAGGTCAAGGCGGTGGTACCACGACAAACGCCCGCCGTTTATTGCATTGGCATAAAGTACATTCAGGTTGCCATTTGTGGTTAAAGGGTTCCCCGTGAGGTTGAACATTGGAACGTTCTCATAAAATCCCTGTGTCTGTGTAAATGGGAATGGCGCGTGAATATTGAACCTTGCCGATACATCCCAGTCTTTCTTTTTGCCCAAAGTATATGCGGCAACCACATTGCCATTGAACCGTGTATCGAACGGCGCCGGGTAGGTCTGCTTATTCCCGGTAGCGTCAATACTGGTGTAATTAACATTCTGGTAACCCAATGCCGACCAGAAGTAAATCCTGTCGTGGGTATATTTTGCTGAAATGTCTATACCATCGGCAAGGCCGGTAGCCGCTACAAAATCCGGGTCGGTTTCATATACCTTGTACATGTTCAGTTCATCTATCTGCCCGAAGTATTTCACCCAGGGTTCAAAATTGAACTCCACACTCTTGTAGTCCACTTCAACACCTCCGGCCAAATGGTAAGCAGTCTGCAGGTTCGATTTAACCACATTGCCATTGGGGTCTTTTATTGTTTCATCGGGGCTAAGCAGGAAACCGCTGAACAGGTTCACTATATCCTGGTCCGATTTGGTGCTGATGATATTCTGCGCATAAACGCCACCGGCAAGTTTAAAACGTACATTGTCAGAATAGTTGTACTTCAGCCCCAGCCTGGGTTGCGGAGAAAATTTATCTAACTCTGAATAATACTGGAACCGAATGCTTGGCTCAAAAATAAACTTGCTGTTTATGTTCTGCCGGTACAAGAAATATAGCGAAGCCATTGTACTCTGCGCGTCCTCGGTAGTGGATATACCCGCTGCGCTGTAATAACTAAGCGCTGTGTGTAACCCGCTTACTTCCACGCCATATTTAAGCTGGCTGTAATTGGGCAGGAAGTATGTGAAGTTAATAGCAGCTTCAAAACCATTGACCTGGCTGGTGCGCGGCACTGTATCCGTTGGCAAATTCACCTGGCTAAGGCTTATGTTATAATTGGAATAAGCGAACTTACCATCAATAAGCGCAGCGCTGTTACCGGGCGATACCACAAAGGTGGCGCCAACGCCCGTCACTGCCCATTTATAATCTGCTATATCGGCATGAGACCCTGTATCACTCAGCAGGTTAGCCTCGTCATTGAAATTGAAAGCAAATACATTCAGTTTACTTCCATTGTCACCATTGAAAGTAACCTTGCCATAAACATCGGTAAATTTATAAGGCAGTCCACTGGAAAAAGGTTCGCCCAGGAAGCTGTACATTGATTTTGAAGTCTGGTCGAGATAACTGGTCTTTGCATTTACAAGGTAGGTGATACCTGCATTGCTGCCTTCTTTCTTTGATTTTAAAAGAGGGCCTTCTAATAAAAACCTGGTCATAATAGGCGAAACGGAAAAAATACCGGTCATTTCATTTTTGTTACCATCTTTTGTATGCACATCAACAATGGCAGAGGTTCGGTTGCCGTATTGCGCGCCAAAACCGGCAGAATACACATCCACATTGCGTATAGCTTCTGTCTCGAACACCGAATACAGGCCTATGGAGTGGAAAGGGTTGTAAATGGTTACCACATCGAGGTATATACCTGTTTGTGCAGGAGAGCCGCCCCGTATATATAACTGCCCGCCCTGGTCGCCGGTGAATATAACGCCCGGCACCACCTGTAAATATTGCGCCACATCCGGCTCCCCGCCAGCGCTGGGCAGCAATTTCAGGTCGCGCGGAGTGATATTGGTAACGCCGGTATTGATGTGCGTCAGTTTATCCGTTTTCCTTCCCGTTACCTGTACTTCCTTCAGCCCCACTTCTCTTTGCGCCAGCATTATCTTTTTAGTAACAATAGCATCGGGCAGCAGGTTAACGCTGATAACGCTGGAATCATAACCAAGCGCAGTAGTCATTAAGGTATAGCTACCCGATGGCAGGGATATAGAAAAATAGCCGTTGTTGTCGGTTTGCACGCCTGTTTTGGCATTTACCACGCTTACGTTGGTATAGATCATAGGCTCGCCTGTTTTCTTATCATAAACAAAGCCCTTGATAGTACCATTATGATTTTGCGCTGAAGCAATAAAGGAATGCAATAAGATGAAAGCAGCCACGAGGCTTATGCTTTTCCACATAATAAAAAATTGAACCGGGGTAAGATAAAATTAAAAAAGTGCGACAAAGATAGGAATAACCCTATTGCTGACAAATGGATTTTTTCGGAACTTGTGCACACCAATTTTAATCACTAATTTTATCTTACTAAAACATATACCTGGTGAAATGGATTGTTGCTATTTTGCTTTTAATGCCTGTGATGGTACGGGGGCAAATAATTACAACTGTTACCGGTGGTGGAACTGTTGGAGTTTATAATGGAGCACCTGCAACAGCTATAGGTATAAGTTATCCAGATGGCTGTGCATTTGATGGATTGGGTAATTTATATTTTACTACCGTTGCTCCCGATAGGGTCTATAAAATAACACCATCTGGTATTATATATTTTGTAGCTGGTACCGGGTCAAGTGGTTATAATGGAGATGGGATAGCAGCCACATCGGCAGAACTAAATTTACCTACAGGTATTGCAATTGATAAGGGAAATAATGTCTATATAGCTGATGGAGAAAATAACAGAGTCAGAAAAATTGATGTTAATACTGGCATAATAACAACTTTCGCAGGTGATGGTAGTGCAGGTTTTAGCGGAGATAATGGCCCTGCAACGGCAGCAACCTTCAATGGTGTCGAAGATATATGCTTTGATATGAATGGTAATTTATTTATTGCTGACTATGCTAATAACAGAATACGGAAAGTGAATAATTCTGGTATCGTTACCACCGTAGCAGGAAATGGAATAAATGGTTTTACAGCCGATGGCGTAGCAGCAACTTCCGCCGCAATAAACTCAGTGTGGGGAGTATGTACGGATGCTATAGGGAATTTATACTTTAATGATAGTTTAAATACAATGTTGCGTAAAGTTAGCACAGCGGGCATCCTTACTACCGTTGCGGGTAATGGATTAGCCGGGCCTGCCGGAGACAACGGGCCTGCAACGACGGCAGCTTTAGTTGTTATCCGGGTAGCGATAGATAAAGCTGGAAATATCTATACATCCGGCTATTTGGATAATGATATTCGTAAAATAGATGTTTCAGGTATTATTCATACTGTTGCAGGCACTGGAATTGCTGGTTTTAGTGGGGATGGGAGTTCTGCCACTATGTCGCAAATATCTGATTCTTATGGTATAACCTTAGATTCCTGCGGAAATTTATATTTTGCTGACAAAAATAATAATCGCATCCGTAAAGTAGCCTTCAATCCTTTATGCCTTGATAATTTAGAAGTAGATAATGTAAAGGAAGGAGTTTTGAGTATCTATCCAAATCCTGCCCACCAGCTACTATGCATAGATGGCCTGCAAACACCCGCCACATACCGCCTGCTCAATATTGTAGGCGCCGTAAACATGCAAGGCAACTTAGCCCCCGGAAATAACACCATTCCCATAAAGCATCTGCCCTCCGGTATGTATATTATGGAGGTAACCACCGCAGATGGGGTAAGAACAATGGTAAGGGTGGTAAAAGAGTGAGCGCGAGTAGGCCTCTCCCGGCCTCTCCAAAGGAGAGGTGAGGTCGAATGAGATACATAAATGACACGATGACAAGGAGGGGAGTGTGTGGCGCAGCCCTCATTTTGCCCAATCGAAGCCGTCATTTCGCAGTGCAGCGAGATTTTTCATCGAGCGAAACGGAGAAATCTCCCGAGATTTAGCGCTACACCCTAATCAAGGTACAATCGCCATCCCGCCCAATCGAAGCCGTCATTTCGCAGTGCAGCGAGATTTTTCATCGAGCGAAACGGAGAAATCTCCCGAGGGTTAGCGCTACACCCTAATCAAGGAACTAACTCAAAAAAACAGAAAACACTACCTTTAGCACCAATGCAAAAAACCGGTTACGTCTATATAGTCACCAATGCGCATCACACAGTGCTATATACCGGTATGACCTCCACACTCCTAAGCAGGATATACAAACACAAAACCCATTTCTACAAACGCAGTTTCTCTGCCAGGTACAATATCGAATACTTGGTTTATTACGAAGTTTTCGGCAGCATTACAGACGCTATTGCGTGGGAAAAAGTAGTTAAGAAACTGAAT
>Ga0206818_1063_pt1 | contig 31871 bp, 33 predicted proteins | sample Alteio_BWOrgCont_86_FD_152881 | JGI IMG/M metagenome (GOLD analysis project Ga0206818, IMG submission 152881) | Enriched cells from forest soil in Barre Woods Harvard Forest LTER site, Petersham, Massachusetts, United States -... | ecosystem: Environmental > Terrestrial > Soil > Temperate forest >...
CGCAATGTAATATGATATATACTTCGTCAGATTTTTTTTCGTAACCATTCGCTATTATGATTACATACAAAAGTAACAAATTTCCCGTTGTTTGAAAATATCGCCCTAAGTTTAAAAATGAAGCTACAAACCAGTCATCAGGAGATTTCTCCGTTTCGCCACGATGAAGGATCGCGGCTGCACTGCGAAATGACGGCTTCGATTTTGCTTTTCTTGTGTTTTCTTTTTTTCGCTGTAGCCTTGTTATTGCACGCCCAGCATTAAAAACACAGCGGGTGTTTTTCCAAGTTCCGGTATGGCTTTATTCCATTCGGCGGTGGTTTTTGTTTTTATATAGGCGGCGGGGGCGGTAATGTTCTGGGCTATGCAGATGCGTGTTTTGGGATGGCAGTTTTTGAGCAGGTCGGCAAGCAGGAGGGCGTTGCGGTAGGGGGTTTCTATAAATAGCTGCGTCTGGTTTTCTTTTATTGAGTGCGCTTCCAGTTCCTTTATTCGTTTTGAGCGCATGGGTTCTTTTACCGGCAGGTAGCCCGCAAAACAAAAGCTCTGCCCGTTAAGTCCCGAAGCCATAAGCGCGAGCAATAATGAATTTGGCCCCGTTAGCGGTATTACCTGCGCGCCCATGCTGTGTGCTATGGCTACCAGGTCGGCGCCGGGGTCGGCAATGCCGGGGCAGCCAGCCTCGCTCATTATGCCCACCTTATGCCCCTCTTTCAGCCAGGTGCGCAGCAAGGCGGTATCTGCGCCGGAGTGCTTGTCTATTTCAGAAAAATAAAGGCTGTCTATAACCAGGTTGGGGTGTAATGCCCTAAGAAACCTGCGGGCGGTGCGTATATGCTCCACAAAATAATGCGCGATCTCACCGGTGCATTGCGCCACCGCCGCCGATAAAGTTTGCAGCGCACCCTCCGCTATTGGCACGGGTATTAAATAAAGGACGCCCGTCTTGGTTTCGTTTGCCATTATTTGTAAATTACGAACGTTAAAAGTAGTAACTGAAAATGATATTACCCCAATCATTTTATACCCGGACGGATGTGGTGAAGATAGCAAAGGAGTTACTTGGGAAAGTATTGGTAACGGAGATTGACGGCGTATATACCTCCGGCATGATCGTGGAAACGGAAGCATACGCGGGTGTGGCAGATAAGGCGTCTCATGCTTTTGGCGGCAGGCGCACCAACCGCACCGAGGTTATGTACTCGCAAGGCGGCGTGGCATACGTGTATCTATGCTATGGCATACATCACCTGTTCAATGTGGTGACCCATGCTGCCGATACGCCACATGCCATACTTATCAGGGCGCTGGAACCAATAGATGGTGTTGAAGCCATGATGCACAGAAGGGGCAAGGAGGGTTTGCAGCCATCGCTCACCGCCGGGCCGGGGGCATTGAGCATGGCTATGGGTATTAATACCACGCATACGGGAATATCATTGCAAGGGCCTTGTATATATGTTGAAGACCGGGGAATAAAGATCAGCAAAAAAGACATTGTGCCGGCAACAAGAATAGGCGTTGCCTATGCTATGGACGACGCCCTGCGGCCATACCGCTTTTATATAAAAGGGAATAAGTGGGTGAGTAAATAATGTGAAAATGTGAAAATGTGAAAATGTGAAAATGCGAAAATGCGGAAATGCGGAAATGTGGAAATTGCCCCCATTTACTGAGTGATATTATACCAATCAGACTTTAAACTTCATTACGATACACCTTGGCGATCTTAAAAACGAAACATGTAAACTGCGTCTTTGTCCCGCAAAAATGCGGGGAGAACCTTTCGTTTGTATCACACATAAAAAAACCGGCAGTATAGCCGGTTTTAAAAATGAGTTCTTGGATCTTTTACCATATCTTGGGGCAAGACCAGTTGTAATTCGGAGCGCTGGCGTGTTTATTGATGTGGCCAAAATAGATAAGGGATATTTCGTAAGCGCCTGCGCCGCCGGTAGCCGGGGTGAAGCTGGAAACGTTTACATCATAACTTACACCTACACGCATCTTAGACCATTCTATACCTATGTATGGAGCTACCGCATCGCCATAACGATACCAGCCGCCGAGGTACAGGATGGTATTTTTCTGGTATTCCTGGTCGTGGCCGGGGTTCATAACAAAGCCAACGGCAGCGCCAATTAATACTTCGCTGGCAGACGCCTGGTTTTGATATAAAGCGCTGGCATACAATACCGTGTTTTCGTTCATATCGAAGGAGCCGCCGAGATAACCGGTCTGGCGGGAATGTATGGTGTAATTGTCTTGCAGAAAAGATTCTGTGGGGTTAGTGAGGTGGTAATAAGAATACCCGATATACGCAGTAGCGTGGTCTGCAACTTTGCCGGAATACATAACGCCGCCATTGAAATCGGGATAGCTAAGGGAGCTTTTCGGAAAGTGCTCCCCGGTCTGGTTAATGAGGGTTCCGGTACCGGTATTAAACATATCTTCAAAAGTCAGCTTGGAAAAATCAAGGCTTTTCTGCACATAATCTGCCTGCAACCCGATAGAAAAATGCTGCTGGCGGTCGTGCCCGAAAGCCTTGTGGTAAGCTAATGAAAGGCCGGCTGTGGTATTCGTTAATCCTCCCGACCCTGATTTATCGTACTCCATCAACAATCCTACGCCCAACGCATCTCCTTCGGGTAGTTTTCCTTTCAGGATAGCCATATCATAAGAAGCAGTGCCGGTAATGTATGGGTTTGGAGATACGGCAGACCACTGTGTACGGTAATTGGCGGCAAAACGTAAGTCTTCCGCAATAAGGCCGGTCATAGCCGGATTTAAAGTCAGGGGAGATGTGAAGTATTGGGTAAAATGCACATCCTGCCCCATTGCAGGCCGCGCCAGAACCATTGCTACACTAACTCCTAGTAATAATTTCTTCATTTTTTTAGTCTTTAAGAAAGAACAATAAAAAATTCAGTCAGCAAATTAAGGGAAATATTCTTCCTATACAAGACATTGGCAAATATTATTTTGGTTGGGTTAAAAATCGTCTTTTTTTTAAGTCGCAGATTGCCCCTGTGTAAGAATTATCATAACAACGCAAAACCGGCAACTTTTCTTATCTTTGGCTGCTATGGATATAGCGCATTTGCTATTATATATATTGGGGTGTATCCTGCTAATGGGTTTTTTTGCGGGTACGGAGATCGCGTTTATTTCGGCCAATAAGCTGAATATAGAGCTACGTAAAAAACAGGGGAAATTCTCCGGCCAGATTCTTGCGCGTTTTATGGAGAACCCCGCCGAGTTTATCGGCACCAGCCTTGTGGGCGTTAATGTATTACTGGTAGTTTATGGTTTGCTTGCCGCAGAGGTTACCAATAAGGTTTTGATATACTACCATATTGATCTTTCGGAATACCCCAAACTGGTACTGGATACGTGCCTCGCCACTTTTGTTATCCTCATATTTGCCGAGTTCTTGCCAAAGGCTATTTTCAGGTCGAAAGCGGAGGTGGTACTTACTCTTTTCAGCGTACCTATGCTGCTTACTTATTACATCTTTTACCCGGTGGCAAAGGTATTCGTGACCATTTCGGAATTTATACTTAAATACCTTTTTAATGTGCGCATCAGGGAAAACAAGCAGGTATTCAACCGCGTGGACCTGGAACTGCTGGTGAAGCAAAGTATGCACGGGCATGAAAATGAAACCAGCGAAATGAACTCGGAACTTTTTGAGAACGCCTTATACCTCGTAAATGTGCGCATCCGCAAGTGTATGGTGCCGCGAAACGAGATAGAAGCTATTGAAATTACCGCAACCATAGCAGAAACACGCAAAAAATTTATTGATACCAAACTGTCGAAGATCATTGTGTTTGAAGACAGCATAGATAATATCATCGGCTACATACACCACCTGGACCTGAACCGCCGCCCGGCGGCTATAAGGGACATACTGCATACTATAACCCCGGTGCCGGAAGCCATGAGCGCCGTGGACCTGATGAACCGCTTCACCAAAGAACGCAAGAGCATAGCATGGGTAATAGATGAATTTGGCGGCACCGCAGGTATTGTAACCATGGAAGATGTGCTTGAAGAAATATTCGGGGATATTAATGATGAATACGATGAACAGGAATTTGTGGAAAAGCAGATAGCGGAACACGAATACATTTTTTCGGGCAGGCTGGAACTGGATTACCTGAATGAGAAGTATGGCTTCAACTTCCCCACCGATGAATCGGAGACCCTTTCGGGCTACATCATCACCGAGCATGAAACGATACCCAAAATAAAAGAGCGCATCATCCTCGGCAAGTACGAATTTGATGTGCTGCTGGTAACAGATACCCGCATTGAAACGGTGAAAATGAAAATACTGAAATGATTGGTAAACCAAACAAAATGCAAAAATTATTGATTTACAGGTATTGATTTACAACATATACTGCGTTGCGTTTTTATTATTTCTGAATGTTCCTTAAATTTGTACATGCTTACAGGAAAAGAACTTATTCTGGCAACAAAACCGTTCGCAAAAGAAATCCGCTGGAGGAGTTGGTATCATACTATTACAACGCTGCTATTACTGGTGGGATCCATACTTGGGGGGCTGTTCGTTAATAATATTTATACCAAAATATTATGCAGTTTCTCTACGGCTATGCTGCTGTCCCGGTTTTTTATCATCTTCCACGATTACCAACACCATACTATACTGCGCAACTCCTTTGCGGCAAATGTTATTTTTACCATATTTGGTATTTACATGATAACTCCTCCAAATATCTGGAAACGTTCGCACGATCATCATCATAACCATAACGCAAAATTATTCAGCGCCAGTATCGGGTCTTTCCCAATAATGACGAAACAAAAATTCATGGAAGCCTCGAAAAATGAACGGATGGTTTACCTCGCCATCCGCAGCCCTATAAATATGTTCTTTGCGTACTTTACCACTTTTATTTTTGGCATGTGCATCTCTTCATTTTTGAGCAGTCCGCGCCGCCATTGGGATTCTTTGGTTGTGCTTATACTGCATTTTTCTATCGGCGCATTTATATGGATTGAGTTTGGCTTTCTTACTTTTTTCCTTGCTTTTTTTCTGCCTTTCTTTTTATCGCAAATGCTGGGCGCTTACCTTTTTTACGCGCAACATAATTTTCCGGGAGTAACTTTTAAGAAGAATGTGGAATGGAGCTATACCAATGCCGCGCTTGAATCATCAAGCTACATGGAACTGAACCCGTTCATGCAATGGGTAACGGCCAATATCGGTTACCACCATATACACCACCTGAACTCCAAGATACCTTTTTACCGGCTGCCGGAAGCTATGGCGGCAATACCCGAACTGCAGGAAGCTAAAATAACCACGCTGAAACCGTCGGACATAGCATCGTGCCTGCGCCTGAAGGTATGGGACGCCGAACAAAACAAAATGATCGGCTTTGCGGAAATGGAAGCAGCGGGATAGATTTCATTGTAAGGTAAAATGAGGACAATCTACCGGTAAGTAAGATTAATTAGGCATGTTCCGCAAAATCAAAGATTTCCAGTTAGTGTAAACTTGTATGTAGTTACCAAGGCTTCAATATTTTTTCAGATGCTCGGCTTTTTTGATAACCGTCAAAACCCATGCACTTTTTTCTACCACTAAGGACACAAAGAAATTCACTAAGTACACAAGCTCACTTTGTGTACTTAGTGGTTCAACTTAGTGGCCTTAGTGTTTATTTTCACTACAATTTGACTTAGTGAAGATGTCAAAATAAATCCTACGAAGTTGGTTAGTTATTTTTCTTTTATGTGAGGCCCCGCCAAGGCGGGGAATAGCAAGCTATTTAAAGACTTTTGCAACGAAACAGAAATGGAAAAGAACAATCAAATTGTAGGATTTATTTTGACATCTTCACTTAAACAACAGACCTTAATTACTTCCACTTCTTTATTTCTTTTCTGAATTCATTTGCAGAAATGGTTTCATCATTTTTTGTATCCCGCAACAGATGCAGCATACGATCATCTTCAGTATCCTCGCCCCACGCTTTTTTGCGTAAATCCTTTAATGAAATATCCTTGTCTTTCCAGATACCGGCTAATGCAGCTACATCAGGTTTTTTAGCAAAACTTATAGGCAGCGCAGCTATTTTATCAATATTATTTGCTACCTTTTTTGTTTTAGGTTTACTCATAATGACTCCCTTTAGGGTTGGGGTTTTTCTAATTTATCTATTCGCTGTACAATCGAATCCAGGTTGCGGAAATGAATGAACGCCTTACGGTATTTATTGGCGTCGAACGCGGGTGAACCCATATATACGCCGCCTGGCTTGGTAATGCTTTTGGAGATGCCCGATTGCGCGCTGATAATGGTATTATCGGCTATCTGCAAATGCCCCACTATTCCTACCTGCCCGCTGAACATACAGTTCCTGCCAATGCGCGTAGAGCCGGCTACTACATTGCAGGCTGCAAGATAGCTGCTCTCCCCTATCTCCACATTGTGGGCTATATGCACCAGGTTATCAAATTTCACGCCTTTGCGCAGAATGGTGGAACCGAGCGTTGCCCGGTCAATAGCGCAGTTGGCGCCAATCTCCACATCGTCTTCAATCACCACATTGCCTATCTGCGGTATCTTCCTGTTGCCCTCTTCATTCTCCGGCGCAAACCGGAAACCATCGCTGCCAATAACAGTGCCGGAATGGATAATACAGTCTTTTCCTACCATCGTATCTGAATACAATTTTACTCCGGCAAACAAGGTAGTATTATCCCCCACCACCACATTTTCACCCACATAAACCTGCGGGTATATTTTCACATTATTGCCTATCACGGCATTGTCGCAGATCACGGCAAATTCACCAGCGTATATATTTGTCCCCACCTTTGCGCTTTCCGAAATAAACGCCATCTTTGAAATGCCCGTTTTATTCAGTTTTACCTCGTTATACATTTCCAGTAGCTTGGCAAATGCGTTCCCCGGATTATCCACACGAATAAGTGTTGTTGTCACCGGCCCGGTAAGCACATAATCTTTGCTGATAATTACCAGCGAAGCCTTAGTGGTATAGAGGTATTGCGTATAAAGCGGGTTGGCAAGAAAAGATATAGACCCCGGCACGCCTTCTTCTATCTTAGATAGTTTAGTAATCTTGGTATCTGCATCGCCTTCTATCTGCCCGTTAAGTATATGAGCTATCTGTTTCGCGGTAAATTCCATTTTTGAGTATTTTAAATTTAACCGCTCTAAAATAAGGAAAATTGTTGATTAGCCAGCATGGAATGATTACAAAATAATGGGCGTTGCAACATCATTATTTCGATGGGCGTTGCCCATCGCTAACATATGCCGCCACCTTCGGGGCTATATTAGCACACAGGGATTTTCACATTATTTCCACATTACCGTATTCCCGCATTAATTGAGTCATTGAGCTATTGAGCCATTCAGCAATTGAGCATTATTTCGGCATCGCCCCATAATCCTTCAATACATCTTTCAAAATATCTATGCGCACCTGCGACCAAACGTTGGTACTGTCAGATTCCGGAGCTTCAAAATTCTCCGCGAAGAAATAAGGGTAATTGCGTTCATCGCTCTGGTTCATGGACTCTTTTGGTTCTTTCACATGCTCTATCCGTTCCGCAAATCCTACTATCCAGCAAATGTATTTATCGCCCACATGCCCGGTGCCTGTTTTATAATACAATTTATATCCCGGCCCTTCCTCTCGCAGCATCAGTGTTTTCACTATACGCTGGCTACGCTCCGAGAAAGGAAGCTCGTAAAAGTAAAGCCGCTTTACAAAGCCCATCTCTTCATCAGGCGATATTTGCAGGGAATCATTGAGCCAGAAATTATCTATGCGGCCAGCCAATTTCATGTTGCCGTATTTTACGGTGTCTAAGTAGTGCTGCATTCTTGCCGGCCCTATACGGCGGGCTATCTCCTGGTAATAAGGAACACAGCTGACTTTAAAAGCCTCGCGCATATTCATATCCTTGTCCCACTCCGGTTTGCGGGGTATGCTGTCCCATTTTATTACCAACTGGTCGTCTGGCGCAACAGCGGTTTCCAGCGCCACCAATGAGTTGAATATCTTAAAAGTGGAAGCCGGAAGAAAGCGTTGGGTACACCGTGCCTTGTTATAATAGTGTATGGATTCATGGTTATTATCGCGCAGAATAAAGCAGGCGTTTTTTATACCGCTGCTGTCAAAATACTTACCCCATTCGGTATGCTCCTTTATACGCGACTGTGTGCAGGAGCCAAATAAAAAAACAGTAAGGCAGAATAATAAAACTTTTGAACGCATGTGCAAATATAATTGCTTAATGGCTTAATTGCTCAATGGCTAAATACAATGTGAAAATCAGACAATGTGAAAATGTGAAAATTTTCCAAGCACTATTCCTTTTTCTGGCATGAAATTTTTAGAGATCGTTTTAAAAATACAATCATGGATAAGTTAGAATTGAAAGGCCGCTGGAATGAAATGAAGGGCAAAGTAAAACAGGCTCATGCCAACCTCACCGATGACGACCTGGAATACGAAGACGGGCAAGACGATGAACTGCTGGGACGCCTGCAAAAGAAACTCGGCAAGTCGCGCGATGAGTTGGTTACGTGGCTGAAGTCATTGTAAAAACCCCCGCCCCCTAAAGGGGAGTCAAGGATTTAGCTTCATAGCTTTATTTCAACAGCATCTATCAATTGTGCATTTTTATTACCACTTAGGACACCATAACTGTAGATAACATGGGGGAAGCCCCTTTAGGGGTTTGGGGTTTTAGGGGGCGGGGGTTGTAGCTGCCTGGGGATTTGTCGCCCTGTCCTTTACCCATTCCAGTACGATTTCCAACTGCTCCTCGCGGGAGAGGCCGCTATTGTCGAGTAGAATAGCATCCTCTGCCTGGCGCAGGGGGCTTTCTTCGCGGTTGCTGTCTATATAGTCGCGTAGCTCCAGGTTGTGGCGTACTTCTTCTATGGTTATGTGCTGATTTGTTGCGTACATTTCCTTGAAGCGGCGCATTACGCGCACCTCCGGCTCGGCGGTCATAAATATTTTCAGTTCCGCGTCGGGGAATACGGCTGTGCCTATGTCCCTGCCATCCATCACAATCCCTTTCTTCCTGCCCATACGTTTTTGCTGGCCTACGGCAAACGAGCGCACCTTGCGTATAGCAGCCACCTCGCTCACTTTTTCCGACACGATCATATCGCGGATGTAAGGCTCCACATCTTCATCGTTCAGGTGGATGTCCGAATGCTGGTCCTGCTCATTGAAAACAAAGGACAGGTTTATATTAGCAATCGCGTCCAGCACCTTCCCCGGATCAGAATAATCCACATAATTGCGCAGGAAATACAGTGTAATGGCCCGGTACATCGCCCCGCTGTCTATATAGTTGTACCCCAGCTTTTGCGCAAGCTCCCGCGCCAGCGTACTCTTGCCGCAGGACGAGAACCCGTCAATAGCTATTATGATCTTGTGGGCAGACATGGTGCAAAGGTAGGGGATTGGGGGAAAAGTTAATGAGGTTAATAGGGTAATTCGTTAATTGATAATTCCGGATTTCTTAGCTTTTTTTTACTTTTTATGAAAAAATTTGAGTAATAAACTGCTCAATTGTAATAATTTCAAAATAACTTTTTCGTATCTTACATTTCGGAACATGCTTGTTTTTTGTAGGACTAAGTAAAGCTTGTTTTGTATTTTCTTTATTAAATAAACTGTATTTAGGTAAAATAACACCTTTATCAGCAACAATATGAACTAAAATAATTTTAAAATTATCTGCTTCTAATAATGATTTATGAACATCCCAATGTTTAGCTTTTCCATTGTATGCCTTCATTTGAACCGGAAAGAATTTCTTTTTAAATCCCAATAATATATCATAACCAAAAGCATCAAAATCAGATCTGGAAATTGAGACTTGTTCTCCTATAATTGCACACTGCAATATCAAATCTTTCAAGAAAAAATATTCAGCAAATTTTGCTTGAGTTGTAGAATTTTCCGACTTTTTGAAAAACCTAATTGCCTCTTCCTGATTTCCCTTTTCTTTTACTAAAGTTTTTACAGACATATGCATTGATTTTTACTGCCAAATATAATGCCAAATTCTTAAAGATTTTAAATGTTGGATTTAGTGCTTTATATCATCTATTTTCTTTCCAATCATATTTGCGTAAAACAAGTGGAGCCAATACTATACTCCTTACTATTGAAATCATTCCCTTATAAAATTCCTGTTTTACCTTTACACTCTTACAACAGAATAAACTATGTCTGAAACCAGGAAAAAATTAGCGGCATTAAGCCAGGGCAAAACCGGTAATGCCACAGAAAGAATCTTATTGCGTCAGCAAAATAAGGGGTGGTTGAAAAAATCGCAGGCCATAGCTATAAAGGTGTTATCAACGCTTAGGGCTAAGTCTATGTCACAGGTTCAACTTGCGGAGTTGATGAATGTATCTCCGCAGCAAATCAGCAAAATTGTAAAGGGAAGCGAAAACCTTACTCTTGATACAATTGCCGCACTCGAAAAAGCATTAGGTATAGTTTTTATGGATATTCCAAAATCCGAAAATATTTTTTGCGTATAATAATATTATTTGTACCTTTGTAGTGCTAGGAAGTTTTGCCGTCTGCATATCTCATCCCTTGATGGGTGTTACCAGTATTGGTACGGGGGCGGAGGGATTTCTTAGCTTTTTTATTTCCCATAGAGGTCAATCACTGTTTCAAATTTGTCCTTCATCATATCGAAATAATGATTTTCATTCAGTAATAATCTCCGTTGTATGGCCCATATCATATAGTCAACAATGCTTAATTCCGGCATTTCCGTATTTGACACGATTCCTAATTGGTAGTTCACTTTTAGCGGCTTATCTTTCTTCCTATTGTCATTTTCAATAGCTTTTACCACGGCATTATTAAATCTGTGAATAGTGTTATTACCCCTTTGAGACAAATATAAGTTATACTCTGTTTGTTCCTCGTTTAGCTTACTGCTTAATAAATGATGCAGTAGATCAAAATAAAACTCCGAAGAATTGCCATTATGTTTTTGATTAAAAATGTCCAGGTCTTTTCTTCCGATAACTATATGTGCTTTAAAGCAGTCCATTTCTTTCAGTAATTCAAAGAATTTTTTTCTTACCAAAGGATGGTCGCCGCGCGCATGTACATACCAGCCTTTCTTTTCAGCAACAGATGGAATGATATTGTATGAAGGATTGGATTTTATCTCGTTCATAAAACCAGAAACCGCATCGTGTAACGCCCTGCGGTCGTTAGTTTCAATCATACCTATTATCAGGTATGGCTGATAACCGGATTTCCCAATTAACAGCTTTTTACCCTTAGCGAAGAAATTGGGGTCTCCCGATTCATCAATAAAGAAATAAGTCTTGGGTACATTTGTCGTTGCCAATAGCTATCTGTTTTAAAAATCTAAAAATAGAGCAAAAACTATTTTCAAAAACAATAAATTTATTACCACTATTTTTGCCCCACAAACAATCACACGGAATGAACCTCGAATTTAATAAAAATGATGACGCCATGCGGATGGCGGTGAGCCAGATGAAGCAGCGTCATGCGGTAATAAGCCTGGGCGGTGGCAAGAAAGCTATGGACAAGGCGCGTGAAAAAGGAAAGATGGCCCCGCGTGAGCGCATAAAATACCTCATAGACAAAGACAGTGTGTTTACCGAAATAGGCTCCTTTACCGGGTACGATATGTATAAGGAACATGGCGGCTGCCCCGCCGGTGGCACGGTTGCCGGCCTGGGCTATATACATGGCCGCCAGTGCGTGATAGTAGCCAATGACAATACGGTGAAAGCAGGCGCATGGTTCCCGATCACCGGCAAGAAAAACCTGCGGATGCAGGAGATAGCTATGGAAAACCACCTGCCCATAATATACATAGTGGACAGCGCGGGTGTTTACCTGCCCATGCAGGACGAGATATTCCCAGATAAGGAACACTTTGGCCGCATCTTCCGCAACAACGCACAGATGAGCGCTATGGGCATCACGCAGATAGCCGCTGTGATGGGCAGTTGCGTGGCGGGCGGCGCATACCTGCCCATTATGAGCGATGAAACCCTGATGGTGGAAGGAAACGGCTCCATCTTCCTGGCAGGGCCATACTTAGTGAAGGCCGCTATTGGCGAGGATATAGATATACAAACCCTCGGCGGCGCAAAAACACATACCGAAATCAGCGGTATAGCCGATTATAAATTCGATACCGAGCAGGAATGCCTGGACCAGGTGCGCCGCATAATAGATAAGACCGGCGAACAACCACGCCGTGGTTACGACCGGGCAAAACCCATAGCCCCGGAAAAAGAAGCCAACGAAATTTACGGCCTCCTGTCTCCCCAAAACAACAAGCAGTACGATGTGGTGGACGTGATAAAATGTATAGTGGATAAGTCGGAGTTCGGCCAGTTCAAGGAAGATTATGGCAAGACCATTGTTTGCGGCTATGCCCGTGTAGATGGCTGGGCGGTGGGCATTGTAGCCAACCAGCGCAAAATAGTGAAGAGCGGCAAGGGCGAGATGCAGATGGGCGGCGTTATCTACAACGATAGTGCAGACAAGGCAGCCCGCTTTATTATGAATTGCAACCAGAAGAAAATACCATTGGTGTTCCTGCAGGATGTTACCGGCTTCATGGTAGGCAGCCGCAGCGAGCATTCGGGAATCATAAAAGACGGCGCAAAATTGGTAAATGCCGTTGCCAATTCCGTAGTGCCAAAAATAACCATAATCATCGGCAACTCTTATGGCGCGGGCAACTATGCCATGTGCGGCAAGGCTTATGACCCACGGTTCATCTATGCCTGGCCCAATGCCAAGATAGCTGTAATGGGCGGTGAGCAGGCCGCAAAAACCCTGTTGCAGATACAGGTGGCGTCGCTGAAAGCCAAGGGCGAAATTATAGACCCCGGAAAAGAAAAAGAAATGCTCAAAGAAATAATAGACCGCTACGACAGCCAGACCTCCGCCTACTATGCCGCAGCCCGCCTCTGGGTGGACGAAATAATTGACCCCTCCGAAACAAGGTCAGTGATCTCCGAAGGCATAAATGCCGCAAACCACTCGCAGGTGGAAAAAGATTTTAAAATGGGAGTGTTTCAAGTATAATGTGGAAATGCGATAATGTGGAAAATGTGGAAATAATGTGGGAATGTGAAAAAGTGAAAATGTGACAAATAATGTAAAAATAAGGGAATGTGAAAATGTGAAAATTGTGTCGTGTCAAAAACTCACGACTTACGGACTTATGACTTACGACTAAACGTCCGCTGCCTCAACGCCTCATAAAGTATCATCCCTGCGGCTACAGATACATTCAGCGAATCGAAGTTGCTCACCATAGGTATGCGTATCAACTGGTCGGCGCGTTTCAGTACCTCCTTGCTTATGCCCGTATCCTCCGCGCCCATTACTATTACCGATGGTATGGTGAGGTCGCTTTCATATACCGGCACGCTACCCTTCATTTGTGTACCCAGTATCTGTATCCCGTTCAGGCGCAGCACATCCATGGCCTGCTGCACAGAGGGCGTTCTGCATAATAGTATCTTCCGTAGCGCCCCCGCCGATGTTTTTATCGCTTCTTCAGTCAATGACGCCGCATGAGATGTTGGTAAAATAATGCCCTGTGCGCCGCAGCATAAAGCGCTCCTTGCTATTGCCCCTACATTGCGCACATCGGTTATACCATCCAGCAATAAAAATAATGGTGTTTCCCCCTTCTCCACCACAAACGATATACCCGCCTGCAAGTCCACATACTGCAACAGCGAAGTCCATGCCACCACACCCTGGTGCAATGTCTTGGTCAGGTAGTCCAGCTTCTCCACAGGCACCTGGCTTATGGGTATATTCAGTTCCCTCGCCTTTTGTTTTATGCTGTTAATATCAGTGCCATTCGCAGTGCGCAGCAGAAATATCTTCTCAATAGTCACCCCCTGCTCCAATGCCTCCAGCACAGGCTTCCTGCCTGTTAATAATGGCAATGACTGTGATTTACTATTTCTACTCTTCTCCAAAATAATCGTTGTCTGTTCTTTTTTACTATCTGCGCTAAGGTAATTATTTAGTTAACACTAAATGTCTTTCTATTCATTACACAGTTCCTGAATAAATATAATTCATTTCAAAAAATCCTAAAAAATGAATAAATTTGCACTGCTAAATATTCATTGAATGAAACAACTTACGATTCAAGTCCCTGATAAAAAATATCCTTTCTTCATGGAGTTGGTTACTAATCTTGGTTTTAAGAAAATAGAAAATGACGATGAACCTACTAAAGAGCAAATATTAACAGGCATCCGTGAAGCGATGGATGAAGTAAAGCAAATTAAAGCAGGCAAGAAAAAAGCTGTTCTGTTAAAAGACTTCTTAAATGAGTTATAAAGTAGCCGCAATTGGCAACTTCCGTAAGGAAGCTAAACGGCTTATCAAAAAGTACCCCTCTTTACAAAAGGAAATTGCAGCGCTTGGAGAACAACTCTCGCTGTACCCTGCGCTTGGAACCCCAATTGGTAAAGGATGCTATAAAATTCGTCTCTCAATCGCCTCTAAAGGGCAAGGCAAATCAGGCAGTGCAAGAATAATTACCCATGTATGCGTAAGCGGAACTACTGTTTATTTACTCTCCATTTACGATAAATCTGCAAAAGCTAACATTTCTGACGCCGAACTAAAAGAACTTTTGAAATATGTACCATAGCATTTCCGAACTGGGATTGCAACTTTTTTCTCGCAAATAAAATTTTCACATTTCCACATTATCGCATTAATTTTCACATTTCCACATTATCGCATTTCCACATTCCCCTACGCCATATTATGAAACACATGCTGCACATCATCATCCTGCTCTAAGCGTTCTATCAGTTTAAACACATCTTCCGACTGCTCTTCGCTTATTTCTATCGTGTTCGATGGTATCCATTCCAACTCCGATGATATTGGCGTTATCCCTTTTTCTTCCAGTGCCTTCTGCATATTCCCGAAGTCGGTAAACCCGCACCTTACTATCAGGTTGCCATCCGCGTCTTCACCCACTTCTTCCAGGCCGTAGTCTATCAGTTCCAGTTCCAGGTCGTCTATATTCAGCCCTTCCGGTTTCAGCTTGAAAACTCCCAGGTGCCTGAAAAGAAACGATACCGATCCGCTGTTGCCCGGCGTACCCCCGCCCTTATTAAAGTGCGACCGCACATTGGCCACCGTGCGCGTAGTATTATCCGTAGCAGTCACCACCAGCAAGGCTATACCATGCGGGGCGTAGCCCTCATACAGCACCTCGTCATAGTTGCTGGTATCCTTGCCCATCGCGTTCTTTATGGCCGCCTCTATACGGTCTTTCGGCATATTGAACGACTTGGCATTCTGCATCACCCGCCGCAGCATCGGATTAGTCTGCGGGTCGGGGCCGCCCTTCTTCACCGCTATAGCTATTTCCTTACCTACCCGGCTGAACTGTTTCGCCATACGGTCGTACCGTGCGAACATGGTTGATTTACGAACTTCAAATATCCTACCCATATAATTTTATAACAGTATTCAATAATTGAGGCCGCAAAAATAACGATTGTTTTTTACTGTTGGGAATAATTCCGTTTTATCCCCTTTGTCATCCTGAACAAAGCGTATTCCGTGAAATCTTTTAATCCGCCTAATCCGTGTTTCAGACAAAATAATGCGTAGCAATGCGATACAAATGAGATAATCGCGAAAAATGTAATAATAGCCACAGCAAAGCATTTCAGCCATCACATTCCATCAACCTTCCATTATTTTTTTCATCCAAAATAGGACAAGACAGTTGAAGGAATTGTAATGTCGAAGGCATAAAAATTGCTCAATAGCTGGTTCCCCTTTAGGGGTCAGGGGTTTAAAACTTCACCGTAAGGTAAAATACCACCGGCAGATTAAAAGTGCCATTGGAAATAGTTGGTTGCGTGGTGGTTTCTGTGGTGGTGGTATATGTGGGGAAACTACCCGGTACCGGCGCGGTAACATCAATGGTATTTTTCTGCTTGCCGGTTGTATAATAAAAGCTGGCTTCCGTGCCTATCAGTATTTTCTCGCTGATATTATAACGCAGCCATCCCATGGGGCCGCCGCCATAGCTGGCCATTACTGTTCTTGTTGTGGTAGTTACCGTATCGCTGCTGCTTACCGTGCTGCTTGTATTGTCATTATTGGTGTTGTAGATGAGGTCTATGCCCGCTCCGGCGCTCCATTTATCAGAAAGTTTGAAGGCTTTTTCCACTCCGATACGCAATTGCAGGTCATTCAGCTTGGTGGTAGTGGCCGTAATACCATCGTTGCTCGATGTGGAACTGTAATTATACCCTATGCCTGCCCGCAGCCCCCACCCTGTTCTCTTTGAATTGATATTGTATGTAAGCAGGTACGGACTGACAACTGTTGACGCAGTGCTGTTATCGAAATTGAATACCTGCCTTATCAGCCCGTTTAGCTGCACGCCGATGTACTGGTCGTACCCGGGATTCTTGCTAACCTGTGCAGCATCTGTGGACTGGGCAAAAGAAGAGTTCAGGCATCCTATAAATAGAATGACGGCGAGTGTGATCTTTCTCATTTTTTAATTAATTACTTTAAAGGGGGTTGAAAATTTAGGATCAGTAATGATATTGAAATCAGTCAGAGTATTCAGGAAGGCTACGATGGCCGCTTTTTCCTGATCTGATATGTTCATTTGTATGGCCTTACCGGTATTATCCCTTAGCAACGGGTCCAGGTTGGGGCTGTTCATAATATTATGGCTGTAATGGTCTATTACATCGCCGAGCGTCTGGTATCTGCCATCGTGCATATAAGGCGCCGTGATCCCCACATTGGTAAGGTCTGGCACTCTGAAAGTACCGTTGTCAGTTGCTAAACCGGTTATTGTGCCGCGTCCCATATCGGTATAAGCATTATCAAGGCCTATATCCTTAAACCCAGCTTCAGTGCCGGAATAGCCGCCACCACCATTACTGATATGGCAACCGGCGCAATTATATTTTGTATCAAACAGGCTCTTGCCATATATTTCCTGCGCGGTAAGCGCGGAAGTATTACCTGCAAGATACTGGTCCAGCCTGCTGTTGCCACTTGTTATTGCGCTTATGAAAAGCCCTATGGCGCCGGATATTTGGTCGGCTGTTATACCCTGGTTAGTACCAAAAGCGTTGTTGAACAATTGAGTGTAATAAGGCAAAGCCGCCAATTTCTGTGGCAATGCGCTTAGGTCGGTAATACCCATTTCCACATGGTTGGTCATAGGCCGTAATGGTAAATTAGAGATATTATTTTCACGCCCGTCCCAGAACAGGAACTCTTTAAACTGCAAATCATTAAGCGCGGGGGAATTTCTTTTTGTGAGCATTCCCTGGTAGCCTGTACTGAAGGAAGAATTATCGGCAAACCCTAATGCCTGCTTGTGGCAACTACCACAGGAGATAGCATTATTTACGGATAAGTGTGTGTCGTAAAAAAGCACCCTGCCCAGAGTAGCCACCCTGTTTATGCTGTCATTATTACCAAATCCATTATTGGGAAAATAATTATCGGGTGTGGCCGGCAGCACAAGGGAAACGGCCTTTACATCCTGGGCGCCGGTACTGCTCTTTTTGCAAGAGTAAACCACTACTGCCAATACTAAAATGGTAAGAATTGCGATGGCTTTTTTCATAAAACACAATTTTACAGGTGAATAAAAACAACTAATACATAAGAGCTTGAGTAAAAATACTGACTTTTTTTTAATTTCGCCAACTTTTATTTACATTTTAGTGACATAAAGTAAGTATTTTTCTTCAAACGCAGGTTCTGGGAATATATTGTGTACACTCCATACGTGCACCAATTTTTCCAATCCCGAATCATGTATTTCCCCAGTAAGGTCGCCACCTTTCAGGCATAGCAGCCCGTTTGGGAGTTCATCGCTTTTGTAGCCTTTCCGTATCAAAGGGTTTATCCAGCCCCAAAGATCGCCAAGCGGCGCCACGGCCCGCGATACCGCATAGTCGAACGTTCTGCCCTTTATCTCCTCCACGCGCCCATGAATGGCAGTAACATTCTTTAGTCCAATTGCATCCGCCACTTCCTTTACCACTTTTATTTTTTTGCCTATGCTGTCCACTAAAAGAAAACGCACCTCCGGGAAAAATATGGCCAACGGTATGCCCGGAAAGCCGCCGCCCGTGCCTATATCCACTACCTCTGCGCCTTTATGGAACGGACATAGCGCGGCAATTGCCAGGGAATGCAATACATGCTTCTCATACAATGCGCCAATATCCTTGCGCGATATGACATTTATCTTTTCGTTCCACTCCTTATACAACCCTTCCAGTTGCGTTAACTGCCCGATCTGTGCGGGAGTAAAATCCGCGAAGTATTTTAAGATTATTTCCACTGTTGTTTATTTTTCCAGGTTATGTATGGGAAGAACACAAAGTTATAGATCATCCACCCCACATCGAAGAGCGGGAATAAATAAATCAGGCTTTTTTCCCGCAGCTTACCTGCTGTCACGCTCCACAACAACCAATAAGCTACACAACGAATACCCATTAGCGCCAATACCGGCAACCAATATGAAGTAAACAACAAAATTACCATCCCCAACCACATTACCGTATGCGATGCTCCGTAAATCCCAAGCAACCATTTAATGCCCATCTTATAATATTTTCCGGTAGAAAGGTGCCGTTGTTTTTGCCTTGCCCACTCTGCCCATGTAGTTTTGCTTTCTGTATAGGTAAATGCCATTTCATCGCATACAATAGCTGTGTTATGGGCATTTCCGGCTACCCGCACCAGCAGGTCGTCATCTCCCGATAGCAGTGCTTTCCATATACCGGATTGCTGCGCCTTTTGCAGCGTACTTTTGATGCAGGCCATGTTCCGGCCAACAGCCATATACGGCCTGCCCGCAAGCGTATAGGTACTATACTGGAGAAAGGCATGTATCGTTTCCCACCGGGTAAAGGCATTCAGTAATCCCGGCATTTTACGATAACCTCCATATCCGGCTACTATCTCTTTTCCATTGGCAAGGGGCGCTGTCATTCTTTCCAGCCAGCTATTACTTACAGGCGCACAATCTGCATCTGTAAGCAAAAGCCAATCACACTTTGCATGTGCCACACCCACACTCAATGCGTATTTTTTACCAGGAGCATTACGCTCTGTACCAAGCGGGATTGTAACGACAACAAGGTTATCATATTGCAGTTGCAGTTCCTTCAACACATCAGTGCTATTATCGGTAGAGGCATCATTTACAACAACAACTTCGTAATTAACAATGCCTGCGCTGTTGAAATATTTTTGAGCAAGTAAGGCAGGCAGATTTTTTTTTAGTTTAACCGCTTCATTCTTTGCGCATATAATAATGCTCACGGGCTGCTGCCCTGCTGATGGCAACAAACCATTCTTTCCCGGCAATGAAAATATCCGCACAAAGAAATACATAGCATACCCAACCTGGATAGCTACAGCCAGAACAAAAAGCCAAAATAAGACCATCTCACAGCAAAGAAACACTGATAAATTGATACCTGAGCCATTAACCATTTATCATTAACCATTAACCATTAACCCTCATCCTCACCATGGTCAGTATAGTGGCAATGGCAACGGTTTCACCTGTTTCGTCATACACATCAACAAGCCATTTCACTATGCCCTTGGCAACGTCTTCAGGGGTTCGTTTTTCCTGGGCGGTTTTTTCTTTTACGGTCAGGCGGACGCCGATGGTCATGCCGGGATAAACGGGCTTGGTGAAGCGGCATTCATCTATACCGTAGTTCAGCAATACCGGGCCTTTCTTGGCATCCACAAACAATCCCGCAGCCTTCGACAACACAAAGTACCCATGCGCCACACGCCTTTCAAAAATGGTTCCTTCGAGCGAGGTGGCATCCATGTGGGCGTAAAAATTATCCCCGCTTACATTCGCAAAGTTGGTGACGTCGGCTTCTGTGACGGTATGTTTCGCGGTCACTAATGTTTCCCCGATTTCCAGTTCTTCAAAGTATTTTTTGAAGGGGTGTTTATCTGTTTCGTGTTGCTTTCCGCCTTGCTGGTAAACATTGGTAATGCGGGTAAGCGTTGTGGGCGAGCCTTGTATGGCAGTGCGTTGCAGGTAGTGCAGTACACCGCGCTTGCCGCCCATCTCCTCTCCGCCGCCTGCCCTGCCTGGCCCGCCATGCACCAGCAATGGCAACGGCGACCCATGCCCCGTGCTTTCCTTTGCACAGTCGGCATTCAGCACCAGTATGCGGCCGTGCATACTTGCCGTACCCAGCACTATTTCCCGCGCTATATTGTCATCGGCTGTTACCACAGAGCTTACCAACGAACCCTTACCCATACGGGATAGTTCTATGGCTTCGTCAAGGTTATTGTAAGGTATGATGGTGGACACCGGGCCAAAAGCCTCCACGCTATGGCAGTCGGTATTGGTAAACGGGGATGTGTTCAGGAAGATGAGCGGCGGCAGAAACGCCCCTTTTTCTTTATCAGCGCCCAGCACTTCAAAATGCTCCATGTTGCCAATGACTATGTGTTGCGACTTAGCGAGCAGTTGCACTTTCTCCCGAACCTCATTGCGTTGCGAAATACCTGCCAGCGGCCCCATACGCACTTCTTTTATGGAAGGGTCGCCAATGGTGGTTGTGGCAAAACGCTTGCCGAGCGCTATCTGCACATCCTCTACCCTGTCGGCAGGCACTATGATGCGGCGGATGGCGGTACACTTCTGCCCCGCTTTTGTAGTTACTTCGCGCACCACTTCTTTTATGAAAATATCAAACTCCGGCATACCAGGATGCACGTCCGGGGCAAGTATGCAGCAGTTAAGCGAATCGGCTTCCATATTGAAAGGCACGGCTTCTGATAATATGCGCGGGTGCGCTTTCAGCATCCTGCCTGTTGATGCGGAGCCGGTGAAGGTAACCACATCTTGTGTTTCTATAGTATCTAATATGCCTCTTGCAGAGCCGCAGATCAGTTGCAGCGACCCTTCCGGCAATATCTCCGATCTGATGATCTCTTCAAAAACAGCTTCGGTAAGATAAGAGGTAAGAGTAGCAGGCTTTACTATTGCCGGTACACCCGCAAGCAGGTTTACAGCTATCTTCTCCAGCATACCCCATACCGGGAAGTTGAAGGCGTTGATGTGTATGGCCACCCCTTCGCGCGGCACCATGATGTGCTGCCCAATAAAAGTGTTATTCTTAGATAGTTTGGCAGTATCGCCATCCACATAAAACCGCTCATCAGGGAACTGGCGGCGCAGACTGGCATTGGCAAACAGGTTGCCGATACCACCCTCTATATCCACCCACGAATCGGCGCGGGTAGCCCCGGTATAAGCGCTGATGGTATAGAAATGCTCTTTGCGCTCCAGCAGGTACATAGCCAGCGCTTTCAGCATTCTCCCACGCTCGTGGAAAGTGAGTTTACGCAATGCAGGGCCACCCACCTTACGGGCATACTGCATCATTTCTCCAAAATCAAGCCCATCGCTGCTGGCGGTATAGATAGCGTCGCCTGTTATGGCATTGTGCAGTGTTTCGCCGCTCTTGGTTCCGTTTACCCACTTCCCCTCGGCGTAGTTTTTTAGTTGTGTAAGCATATCAAGTTAAAAGGTTAAAAAGTTAACTGGTTAATAGGGCAGCCACGAGTGCTTAAAAGAAATGCAATTTAAAGGTTTTGGATGGGTATTGAAATAAAACGTTCCAGAAGATTGATGATAATTGATAAACTTACCATAACTTTAATTAATGAAAGCATACCAATGAAAAGAACCTTACTCATCTTTTTGCTTATTACTTTGTTTACCTCTTCTTATGCGCAGAAGATAAGATTTAGTGATAGTACAAATGTGTGGAATGGTTTTCTTTGGAGTGATGCAACTGATCCTCGAATATCAATCCCTTATTCAGATTCCTATATAGGGGACACCATTTTACACGGCAGTTCTTATAAATTACTAAATCACGAAGCTGCTGGCGTAGGTACCGTGGTTTTTATAAGAGAAGATACGTTATCTCAGAAAGTATTTTGCATAATGACATTATATCCTGACAATGATACCACCGAGCAATTAATGTATGATTATTCTTTAAACACTGGTGATACTTTCCGTACCAATCATATCAACTACCTGGTAATTTCAAGAGATTCTGTAATTATCAACTCATTATCCTACCATACCTGGCATATGCATCCGTTCCGCATTGATAGTATTGATATGGGCATAGGGTTTGCCAACGACATTGAAGTAATAGATGGAATAGGAAGTATAAATGACCCATATTTCCCGCTACGGCCATTTTCTCAAGAAACAATTACTAACCTTACGTGCTTTAGCACTCATGATTCAACCCCTCCATTAAGTGATACTGTGGGGCCTTACTTTAATAATACAACAAGCTGTAGCTTAACTTTTGGATTGGGTGTAAACAATATTAACAACAAACAAAATGCAGTAACCATCTTCCCCAACCCCATTGATGAAACCAGCAAGATTGTTTTTTCAAACACTATCTCGTCAGGCGCTGTTGTTGTATTCAACGATATTGGCAAGGTCATTCTCAACATACCTTTTCAGAATAAAGCGGAACTGCTGGTAGGTGATAAAATAAAAGTCTCGGGGATTTATTTCTTTAAAGTAATTGATAAGGATAATGGCAATGAATTTTGTGGAAAATTTGTGGCGCAATAGGATGGCATAAGCTATCAATCCTCATTCAGCATTTTAAAAAAAGTTTCCTCATCAATAAGCAATTCAGGATGGTTTTTATATTTTTCTATTCTGCTCCGCACTTCATCCTTTTGCCATTGAGGAACCTCAAAAGCATCTTCTTCTTTAATAAGAATATCGTCAGTCTCCGACATTTTTGTAGTTTTTAATTCATATAATTTGTGGCTCAATAATCCAATCCAAACTGCCTTAAATGGTGGGTGCTATGCTTGTGCAATAATTGTACCTGCTGTTCAAAGCTAAGGTTGCCAAAAAAAGGATTCGGCGTTACCCGGTTTGCGTCGTGTTCGTGTACTGCGAAGAAATGGTCTATCTCTGTTTGCAGTTCGTTTATAGCCTCTTGTTTTGTTGCGTTCCTTACCGGTGTTGGGGTGTCGGGCATCAATACATTGGGCGTATTTTCGCGCATTGGTTTTTCACTGGCAAGGAAGCCCTGCATACGTGGCAGCATGTCTTCGGCGGTTATTATCCCTATCTGGGTTTTGCCATTGGCTATGCGCACATAATCGCTCATGTGTTCTATCATCTGCTGCACATTCATCTTGCCCCATTTGCGCGGCGCGTCCGCGTCCAGCTGCGATAATATTTGTGTATATTCGTTCTTTAGAAAATCAGCTTTCTGTTGAAGGTTTTCCATAAAAGTCAATATTTAATGTTACAATTGCGGCTTGGCAGGAATATCTCCCTCCCTGCTGTATTCCCCGATCAAAGTATTAGTAAGCCGGTGATATACCCGTATTGAAGTCCATTTCCAGTAAATAAAATGTATATTCAGCCATAAAGTTAAAAACCAGATATTAGATACATACCTGAAAGTACCTAAATACTCGGCGTCTTTATAAACCTCCACGGCATAATCATTATAGCCTTGAAACTCCATGACTTCATCCGTTTAAAGTAATCCAATCCCGTCATTGAGAGGTACGAAGCAACCAAATCCCAACAATCCAAATTCCAAATCCCTAATTCCCAATTCCATTATCTACAGCAATTGCTTTATCAGCGACTCCTGGGTTATTCCTTCCGCTTCTGCCTTGTAGTTCCTAAGCACACGGTGGCGCAACACGGGCATAGCCATAGCGCGCACATCTTCTATATCGGGTGAATACTTGCCATTGAGCAGGGCGTGGCATTTTGCGCCCAGTATCAGGTACTGCGATGCACGGGGGCCTGCTCCATAAGCTATATACTGGGTGGCCACAGGCGATACGTTCTTAGAGCTAGGGCGCGTCTTCTGCACCAGGCCCACTGCATATTCCAGCACATTATCCGGCACAGGCACACGCCTTACCAGGTCCTGGAAGTACAGAATATCTTCACCGGTCATCACCTTAGATAGTTCGGCTACATTTGCTCCTGTGGTATTGCGCACTATAGTTACTTCTTCGGCAAAACTTGGGTAATCAAGCGTCACCTGGAACATAAAACGGTCGAGCTGGGCTTCTGGTAGTGGGTAAGTTCCTTCTTGCTCTATCGGGTTTTGCGTAGCCAGTACAAAGAACGGCGATGGCAGTTTGTACAATACACCGCCTGTGGTAATATTGCGTTCCTGCATGGCTTCCAGCAGGGCGGCCTGTGTTTTTGGCGGGGTACGGTTAATTTCATCCGCAAGAATGATGTTTGCGAATATAGGCCCTTTTATGAACTGGAAATGCCTTTGCTCATTGAGTATTTCCGCGCCGGTAATATCGCTGGGCATCAGGTCGGGGGTAAACTGTATGCGCTTAAAAGATAGGTCGAGTACATCTGCTATGGTCTTTACAAGCAGTGTTTTCGCCAGCCCGGGAACGCCCACCAGCAGGCTATGGCCGTTGCATAGTATGGCGATCACTAATTTTTCCACCACATCGTCCTGGCCTACGATTACTTTGCCTATTGCTTTACGGATCTTTGCTATTTCTGTTTTCAGCGCGTCTGCCGCTTCTATATCTGATTTGTATGCCTGCATTTCTTTGTTATTCTTTTTTGCTTTTAATGATGATAAACGGGAAAGTTCTATTATTTTGTGGTAACAAACAAATTCTAAAACCAAACAAATACTTAATTCTCGTGGACATCACTATAAAACAGGCGCAACAACAGGTGGATGAATGGATACGCACGGTAGGCGTGCGCTATTTCAACGAACTTACCAATCTCGGTATTCTTATGGAAGAGGTTGGAGAACTGTCGCGCATTATGGTACGGAAATACGGCGAACAGTCTTTTAAAGAAAGCGATAAACAAAAAGACCTTGCGGATGAAATGGCGGACGTGTTATGGGTATTAATGTGCCTCGCCAACCAAACTGGCGTTGACCTCACAACCGCATTGGAGAAAAACTTTGAGAAAAAGAATATCCGGGATAAAGAAAGGCATAAGGGGAATGAGAAGCTGGGGTAGATATTTGCCAATCAGGAGATTGGGGGCCAATGCGACGTAGTTAAAAACTACGCCGAACCGGGAAAAAGGGTCACCTTCTTCAAAATAAGCAGCATTAAAGTTGGGGTTCGATATAGAATTATTGCTTCAGGTTTTTGTATAGATTCTTCATATTTGCAACAACTGTGGGCATACTTATGGTAATGGTAAAAGTTCCTCCATGCCCGATATTATTACGTTCGGTGTAGTATTGGTTTATCAAATTGTAATCAGTTCCGCCTTTTGGGTTAATAACGCAACCCTATTCATAAAATGCAAGGAGTCGTTTTTCTTTTGCCTGTCAATTATTTCCCACACTCTCCTGGCTTTCCAATCTGTAAGGGTTGCCATTTTATAATCTATCAGTGTGTCTGATAAATTCCTTACCCTGTCTTCAAGCCGGGTAAACATAAAAAGAAAATAAGCCAGATCGTTAAATATCCGTTTGTTAAAATATTGAGCTTCTTTTTTATGAGCGCCTTTGGAACGCGCAGCTATCTCTTTACCCATATAATCGCTATCAATCTCATTATATATTTTATCAAGCTGGTCAAAAATGTTACTCATGCAAACGTTACCTTAGAAGCTGTAAAAAAGATTGTTTATTAAACTCAACTCCATTGTTCTTATCCCCATTAAATAATGTCCAGTGCGGGGTTTTGAATTGTTCTGCAAAGTCAACGAGCGTATAATTTCCTTTGGTAGTCAATATATCTATTCTGCCGTTTGCGCCAACTACCCAAAGACCTCTTGGCTTTATGGCGAGCATAAAATTCTTATTTTTATACACATCAGCGGTGTCAACTTCCGTTGCAGGAATATGAAATTGAGACATTAACCCCTCAAACATAGGCAATTTAGGGCCAAGCATCAGGGTATATTCACTGTCTTTAAGCCAAAGTTTAATGGTTGAATAAAGGTCTGCCACTCTTTTTTTCCAGTCCCGGACTCTTTTTTCAACTATTTGTTTACTAATTTCTTTTTCAACTTTTTCCATTGTAATAATAATTGATTACAAAGTTAAACAAAAATGTTTTGGGAATATAGAGGCACAAAAAAACCGTCCCTATAAACAGATGCAACATTCAATCCAAATCCCCAATTCCAAATTCCACAAAAAACTACTCCGCCTTCATCAACATCATCTCCCGAATATCCGCCATTATGCGCTTGGCTATGTTGTTGGCGGTGGTTTCTGAGCCGCTTTCCGAGTATATGCGTATGATAGGTTCTGTATTAGAGGTGCGCAGGTGTACCCAGTCGCTGTCAAAATCTATCCGCAGGCCGTCTTCGGTATTGATGGGCTGTTTTTTATACTTCTTCTTTATCTCCTCAAATATCTTTTTCACATCCACATCTTCCGATAGCTCTATTTTATTTTTCGAGATGAAGTAGTGGGGGTAGGTGCTGCGCAATGCCTTCACCGATTTGCCGGATTTTGCCAGGTGCGTAAGGAACAGCGCAATCCCTATCAGCGCATCGCGGCCATAATGCAACTCCGGCACTATAACACCGCCATTGCCTTCGCCGCCTATCACCGCATTTACCTCCTTCATTTTCTTCACCACATTTACCTCACCCACCGCGCTGGGAAAATATTGGCCGCCATGTTTTTCGGTAACATCGCGCAGGGCGCGGGTAGAAGACAGGTTGGATACCGTATTCCCTTTTTTATTGGAAAGGATGTAGTCGGCAACTGCCACCAGCGTGTATTCTTCACCAAACAGGCTGCCGTCTTCGCATACAAAACAAAGCCGGTCCACATCCGGGTCAACAGCTATGCCAAGCGTGGCGTTTTTCTTTTTTACCGCAGAGCAAAGCTCTATCAGGTTTTCGGGCAACGGCTCCGGGTTGTGGGCAAACCGGCCATTAACCTCTTCATTCATAACCGTAATATCGTTAACCCCAAGCGCATTCAGCAACTGTGGCACCGCTATAGCCCCGGTAGAGTTTATAGCATCCACTACCACTTTGTAGTTCATTTTTTTAATAGCGGCAACATCCACAAGCGGGTGCGAAAGTATTACGTCAATATGCTTTTGCAGGTAGGTATCGTCAGTTGTTATTGTTCCGATTTTATTTATCTCGGCGTAAACAGGCGTTGTTTTTTCGGCATAGTCGAGTATCCACTGGCCTTCTGCGGCATCCAGGAACTCGCCGTCTTTATTAAGCAGTTTCAGGGCATTCCATTCTTTTGGGTTATGGCTGGCGGTAAGTATTATTCCGCCGCCTGCATTTTCCATTTTCACAGCCATTTCCACGGTGGGGGTAGTGCTTAGTCCCAGGTCTATAACGCTGCAACCTGTACTTTGTAATGATGCGGCCACCAGGTCGCGCACCATACCGCCTGAAATTCGGCCATCCCTGCCGATCACTATTTTGCGACTATCTCCCTGCTGCGCCACCCATGCGCCATAAGCGGTGGTGAATTTTACCACATCAATCGGGGTCAGGCTTGTGCCTGGCTCACCGCCTATAGTACCTCTTATACCTGAAATAGATTTTATTAACGCCATAAATAGTGTTGTATTGCGAAGGTATTTTAAAACAGGTTATTTGCGCCAATTTTCACCGCACTGTATGAATATAACAATATTTTAGCACTATTTATTGCAAAAAAGGAACCACCTATGAAATTTCAAATTATCTTGTAACAAATCATAAAAGCTATGCGACTATTTCATTCATTCACTCGCCGGGCGCTCTTGCTTATTGCGCTGGTTGCCACGTTGCCATTATGGGTTATTGCCCAGCAAATGAGTGCGCAACTCCCCACTGACCCGGATGTGGTTACCGGGAAATTAGATAACGGGCTTACCTACTACATACGCAACAATCATAAACCGGAAAATAAGGTGGAACTGCGCCTGGTGGTAAAGGCAGGCTCTATCCTGGAAAATGACGACCAGCAGGGACTCGCCCACTTCATGGAGCATATGAACTTCAACGGCACGAAAAACTTTGAGAAAAACGACCTGGTGAGCTACCTGCAATCCATTGGCGTGAAGTTTGGCGCAGACCTTAATGCCAATACCGGGTTCGACCAAACCATATACATACTGCCCATACCTACAGATAAGCCCGGCAACCTGGAAAAAGGATTCCAGATAATAGAAGACTGGGCGCACAACGCCCTGCTTACGGATAAGGATATTGACGAAGAGCGCGGCGTAGTGCTGGAAGAAAGCAGGCTCGGCAAAGGCGCCGAAGACCGGATGCGCAAAATTTACTTTCCCAAACTGGCCGCAGGTTCACTTTACGCCGACCGCCTGCCGATAGGCAAGGATGACATCCTTAAAACTTTTAAATACAAAACGATCAGGGACTTTTACCATGACTGGTACCGGCCCGACCTTGAGGCGGTAATAATTGTTGGCGATATAGATGTGGCCACCGCTAAGAAAATGCTTACCGATCATTTTGGAAAACTCAAAAACCCGCCAAATGAAAGGGAGCGGAAGTATGTAGCCGCAAACGTGCGTAAGGCTCCCGACGCTATGGTGGTAACCGATAAAGAAGCTACCAATTCAATAATAAATATTACTTTCCCTTTTGTAAAAAAACAGGATGAAACAACTGTTGGCGACTATAGAACGGACCTTGTAAAACAATTGGCGATACAAATAATCAACCAGCACCTCAGCGATATTGCACAGGGCAGCAACCCGCCATTCCTGTTTGCCGGCGTAGGTTTCCAGGGGCTGATACATGGTTATGAAGCCTTTAGCGCATTTGCTCTTTTTGGCAAAGACGGCCCAGAAAAAGCGCTCAAAATTATTACTGCAGAACTGGTACGCGACCGGAAATACGGTTTTACCGAAAGAGACCTGGAATTAGTGAAAGAAGATATGATGAGCGAAGTTGAGAAAGCGTACAATGAACGAAAAACAACCGACAGCAAAGACTACATCAGAGAGTATATAAGCGCGTTCACAGACAATGAACCTTTTCCGGGAATAGAAAATGAATATGCTTATACCAAATCCATGCTGCCTACTATAAAGCTCAGTGAAGTGAACGGGCTATTGGAAAAATGGATGGCTGACCCGAATACTTTTACCCTTGTAACCGGGCCAGATAAAAGCGATGTGAAAATGCCCACTGATAAGGAGTTACTGGAAATGACCGTAAAAGGGTTCAACCAGGTAGTAACCAAAGAAGAAGAAAAGAAGGTTGCCTCTTCATTGATGGAAACAAAACCCGAACCCGGAAAAGTAGTATCGCAGGTGAAAGAAGATGGATTTGACGCCACCACCTACACCCTCAGCAACGGAATAAAAGTAACTATTAAGCCTACTACTTTTAAAACCGACGAGATACTGATGACCGGGATAAAAAAAGGTGGGGATGGCAAATATGGAGTGGAAGATAAAAGCAATGTCAGTTTCGCGACGGGCATAGTTGACGCTATGGGCTGCGGGGATTTTACACCTGCAGACCTTGAAAAAGTAACAGCGGGAAAAGAAATAAGTGTGAGAATGAGTATCGGCAATATTGAGGATGACATTTCAGGAACAAGCACTGTGAAAGATTTTGAAAGCATGTTGCAGTTAGCTTATCTTGAGATGACAAAACCCCGTAAGGACGAAGGTTTGTTTAAGGCATTTAAAGACAAGCAAATGATGATGCTGCAATTTATGGGTTCTAATCCCCAGTTTGCATTCCGGGATACTATTCAAAAGGTGCTTTATAATAATAATCCGCTGGCGCCGGTCGTATTGCCAAAAGCGGAAGATTTTGATAAATGTAACCTCGACAGGTCACTTGAAATATACCGCAATGAATTTAGTTATGCGGATGGCTACCATTTCTTTTTTGTCGGCAATGTGAACCCTGAATCAGCCATTCATTTGATAGAAACTTACCTGGGGAGCCTTCCTTCATCCGGTAAACCTGCATTTTTTAAAGATAACGGAGTACGGAGAATAAAGGGTGTAAAAGAGATAAGCGTAAAAAAAGGAACGGAAAAAAAGAGTATGATCCTGGAGGTTTTTTGGGGTGAGGCCCCTTATTCCGAAGATCTGGCTTTAAAAGCAGATGCGGTGTCGGAGGTGTTGAATATAAAAATAATAGAAGACCTCAGAGAAAAAATGGGTGGTATTTATACCGGTGGTATCAGGAGCAACGTAGTAAAAGACCCTTACGAATATTATACTATGCAGCTAACCCTGCCGTGCGGCCCCGAAAATGTGGACAAACTGGTAGCGGCTGCGAATGATGAAATTTCGACCCTGAAAGCAAAAGGGCCGGATCCCAAAGACCTGGATAAAGTGAAAAGCCAGTGGCGCGAGAAACATATTACCGATGTAATAGAAAATAAATACTGGAGCGGCAAAATGCAAAGTGTCTTATTCTGGGGCAGAGATAAGGACCGTGTACTTAACTACCAGAACTATGTGGATAAACTAACCCCGGCTGAAATACAGCAAACGGCAAAACAATTGTTTGATGGTAAAAATAAGTTTCAGGCCATTCTCTACCCGGAGTCGTGACGAGGTTCCTGATTCATTTTTGTAACGCATAGTAACAAAAGCCTTCTTCCGGGGGCTTTTGTTATATCATATTATATCCTATCCAGGAAGTCAGAGCTTTTTAAAGAATAAATTTTTTTACTAAACCAACTGGATATAACTTTGCACAAAAATACCGGACAGGACAAATTAATGGATTCAGGCCATATTAAGAAAGTCTCTTTTGCAGGGCTTTTAATTACTTTAGGGATCATTTTTGGCGACATAGGCACCTCCCCTCTATATACTTTTCAAACAATATTAAAAGAAGGCGGACAGGCAACCGAAGAACTCGTATTAGGGGCCATCTCCTGCGTTTTCTGGACACTTACCTTGCAAACCACTTTCAAATACATTCTCATTACCCTGCAGGCCGATAATAAGGGTGAAGGCGGTATCTTCTCCCTTTACGCTCTCGTGCGCCGCTACGGAAAGAAACTGATGTTCCCGGCTATGATAGGCGCAGGCACGCTGCTTGCCGATGGTATCATTACTCCCCCTATTTCCGTAACATCAGCTATTGAAGGCTTGAATGGCGTTAAGGGCCTTGAAGGTTCTATAGTCCCGGGCAATCATTTGGTGATGGGCCTGGTACTAACCATACTGCTTTTGTTATTTGTATTCCAGCGTTTTGGCGCCAAAGTGGTGGGCTGGTCGTTCGGGCCTATCATGTTTGTGTGGTTCCTGATGCTCGGCTTACTTGGCCTGAACCAGATCATGCAATATCCGCAGATATTTAAAGCATTAAGCCCTTCTTATGGTTTCCACTTGTTGACCGCCCATCCCCGTGGCTTCTGGCTTTTGGGTGCGGTGTTCCTCTGTACCACAGGAGCCGAAGCGCTCTATTCTGACCTGGGGCATTGTGGCCGCCTGAACATACAGGTAAGCTGGATATTTGTGAAGATCACCCTTGTACTTAACTACCTGGGGCAGGGCGCCTGGGTGTTGCTGCAACATAAACAAGATCTGGGCGATGTGAACCCTTTCTTCGCAATTGTACCGCATGGCTACTTGCTGCCTTCCATTATTATAGCTACAATGGCTACCATCATTGCAAGCCAGGCCCTTATCAGCGGTTCTTTCACGCTTATCAGCGAGGCCATCAGCCTCAACTTCTGGCCCAAAGTGCGGGTAAAATTCCCCACCACCGTTCGCGGG
>Ga0206818_1064_pt1 | contig 31815 bp, 39 predicted proteins | sample Alteio_BWOrgCont_86_FD_152881 | JGI IMG/M metagenome (GOLD analysis project Ga0206818, IMG submission 152881) | Enriched cells from forest soil in Barre Woods Harvard Forest LTER site, Petersham, Massachusetts, United States -... | ecosystem: Environmental > Terrestrial > Soil > Temperate forest >...
TTTCCCGCCATTATCCAATTAGCTATGCCGCCTACAACAGAGCTATTAAGAGAGGCCCCATTGAAACTCCCACCAGCTACTACTCCCCCTACAGTGTTGTAGCTTCCTGCTCCAATGAAACTGTATCCTGAACCGGAAATAACAGAATTGCAGTATCCATTTGACACAGTATTGTAACTGCCAAAAATAAAATTACATGAACCAGTACCAATCAAATTGTATTTTTGAAAATCAATTAACTGAATATTATTATTGTAACCATTTAGAATTGAGGAAAAAGGAGTGCATAGAATATTACTGGCTCCGCCACCTATTGACGAATAACTTGCAGAGGATGTAACGTTATTAAATTTACCGGCACCGATAAAAGAATAACCTCCACTTGCGGTATTAGACAAACCGGCGCCAATGAAAGAGTAAGCGGCGCCCTGCGTAATTGTATTGAGGTGGCCGGCTGCGATTGCACCAAAAGTACCTTCAACACAACTTGACTGGCCGCCAAGTATTGATGAGTAAGCGCCGGAAGACGTAACACAATTGTATTGCCCCCCTAATACAGAACTCTGAGGGGCAATTGCGCAATTCGACGCCCCCGCAACAACTCCTGCATTACCACCGGTAGCCCAATTGCCACTGCCTCCACCAACAAAAGAACAACCGCCTGTAACAGCCTGGTTAAAATTGCCGCTAAAAACACCGCCCATTTGCCCTGTCGCTGAATTAAAAAAACCGCCGCCAACAACGGCAGCATTACATGCAGTATTATTATGGCCACCCAAAATGGCGCTTGCATAACCAGATACAGTATTGGCCGCTCCGCCAGCAATAACCGATTCGCATGTGTTGTCACAAATTGTATTATTCAGCCCATTTAGTATTGAAGAATAGCAACCCGAATTACTGTTGTTTTTTCCTCCAAGAATAGCAGTGTATAAATTTACACCAATAGTTCCAGCGATGTAACCAGAACCTGTAGTGTTCCTTAAAGTAGTAAGGTTTCCATAATTATCACAAAATAAATTGGAAGTGGCCATAAAAAAGGTTTTTATAAGTAAGAATTATTAAAGTGCTATTTTATAATTTATTGAGAATAAAATTAAGTGGTTCTTTTGGTATTTTAAAATTAATTTAACGTAAAACTTCATATAATTTTTTTTGTCTTGCAAGTATTATTTATTGTGTTTATATTAACTGATAGTCTTATAATAAGTTATGTTTTAAAAAAAGATTGTTTTGAGTGAAAAAAATTTGTGTATGGAGGGGCATATTTAATGTGAAAATGAGGTAAATGTGCCGTTCGGTAAAAACTCACGATGGCAATGTGAAAATTAATGCAATAATGGGCGTATAATATAATATGAAAATGCCCTTAACGAAATCCCGTCTGACCGCCTTGAAAGGGCGGTACTGGCGGGTTATCTACCAGGAATATTTACGATACGAATTAAAAAATACGGGTATTTTCACATTTCCATATTTTCACATTTGCAAATCCCCCTTTTTTCACGCCATATAATTATGGGTTTTGATTATGGTTACTAATATGTTTATTGTACATTTGCAAACTGAAAAAAATACACTTGATAATGATGCAATTGAAAAACACAATACTTGCCGGCGCAGCTATGCTGGCAATGGCGTCTTGCGGGCAGGCCGGCAAAAATGCTCAGGGCGGCAATGAACCGGTACGAAAGTACCTGGACCCCGCCAATATGGATACTACCATACATCCCGGCGATGACTTCTTCCGCTACGCCAACGGCACAATTCTGAAAAAGGATACTATTCCTAAAACGGAATCGCGCTGGGGCAGTTTCAACCAGCTGCAGGAAAATAATTACAAAGCGTTGCATACCCTGCTCGATTCAGCCGCAGCCATCACCAATGCGCCACAGGGCAGCCTCCGTCCTCGCCGTGTCTTCGCCCTTCGCGATACTCGGCGATACTCGTTCCAGGCAGCTTGTTGAGTAGCATAAAGACGAATTTGTAGAATAAAATTAGGGAAATAAATTTAATATCCAAGAATTTTTCTTTAAAAATAATGAGTGTTATAATGAACCGCTATCAATATTACTAAAATAACATCCCCCTAGCCCCCTTCGCTCATGCACATAACCCACGCGGCAAGGGGGAATTACCATCAAGAGTATTCAGCGTCAACTCAACAATCTGGCAATTTTGATAGCGGTTTATTATTATTCCTTGGTTTATTATTATTCCTTCCCCCGCTATTGTGTAATGCACAATTTAACTATTCCAACTATTAACCAATTACCCAAAACCCCTACCTTTGTATGCTATGATATTCAGAATTATTACCTGGCTATTTGTGATCGGTATCATATTCCGGTTGTTCTCCCGCTTTATTCTCCCTATATTCCGTATAACAGTGGTTACCAACAACCGCGTGCGCCAGATGCAGGAGCAGATGAAAGAAATGGACCGTAAGGTAAATGAAACTGCCACAAAAAAACCGGTAAAAAAAGAAGGGGATTATATAGATTATGAGGAAACCTGAAAAACCTAAAACCCCAACCCCTAAAGGGGCTTCCCCTTATTTTTCAATATGCGATATGAAACATTAAGAAGCTTTTTTACTCCTGATGAATTCTTTTGTTTCCTCCCAGGTATAAGATTTGCTTTTACCACTTAAATGTAACTGGCGTTCTTTATTCAAGAAATCCAATTGCTCTTTTGTAAGGGTATTTAAAGACCGGTCAGTAATATTTTCTTCCAATAAAGAATAAAGCCCTTTTATTTTTTTATCGTCTGCATCGGTCAGGTAAGCTAATAATTGCTCCCTCATTACTGCTATAGTCATACAAAATTGTTTTTTGTAAAATTACTGATTTCCATGAAATAAATTTCACCTCTTGTCCCTAAAAATATCATCCTCAATTATCATTCCCTTTTCCCATCTGGTTGAAGTCTTCTGACTTCAATCCAGAAATAGAACGAAGGTCTGCGACCGGCATGGTTTATTCCAACGGCAAATCAGGGAACCGGACTACTATATCCACACACAACTTACGATAATAGTATTTCAATTTGGCTTCAGAATATGTTTTGCCAGACAGAGTCTTGCCTTCATTGCTGATTTAAGTGAAAACACTTAAACCAGAGTGAGTATGGTGTTGCGTGAGGCTGCTTCGTTCCTCGCAGTGACGGGAATGAGTTGCGTAAGTCTCATAAAAATTGCATCGTCTTTAAAAAATATGCTCAATTCCGGCAATTTCCCTTATCTTTGCCGCCCCTTGAAAAGTTGCTGATCCAATACTGGCAATACTTTCAGGGGCATTTGGAGTGAGATTAAAATTTCTTAAAAATAATTTTTCTATTCCAAAACAACTCATTACCTTTGCAGTCCCAAATTTTTCGGGGTTTAGAAGATATTTATCAAGTATGTCACAGCGTATCAGAATAAAGCTAAAATCTTACGACCATAACCTGGTTGACAAATCAGCCGATAAGATCGTTAAGACTGTGCGCAATACAGGAGCAGTGGTCACAGGCCCTATCCCGTTGCCAACAGAGAAGAAGATATTTACTGTATTGCGTTCACCGCACGTTAATAAAAAATCGCGCGAACAATTCCAGCTTTGCACACACAAGCGCCTGCTGGATATATATACCTCTTCTTCCCGCACAGTTGACGCCCTTTCCAAGCTCGACCTGCCAAGCGGTGTAGAGGTGGAAATAAAAGCTTGATGAGTGGTGGAGTGAAGAAGTGGAGGAGTGGAGAAGTGAGGGAGTAAAGAAGGGAAGCCCTTACCAACTGCATAACTTCATAACTGCTCAACTAAGAAAACAGTTCTTTAAAAAAATTGAATAAACAGCTTATCCCGGCCCACACTCCCGATTGCTATCGGGAAGGACCCGGGCGCTGAGCTAAAACATAATAATAATGAAAGGTATTATTGGTAAAAAAATCGGTATGACCAGCATTTTTGAACCGAATGGCAAGCAGACCGCTTGTACCATCATCGAAGCTGGCCCTTGTGTGGTTACTCAAAAGAAGACCGTAAATACCGACGGTTATGATTCCCTGCAAATTGCTTTTGGCGAAGCTAAAGAAAAGAATACGCCAAAGGCGCTCATCAATCACTTCGCTAAGTCATCCACGACCCCTAAAAGCGTTGTAAAAGAAATTCGCAATTGTTCCATTGATAAACAGGTTGGCGAAAGCATCACTTGTGAAATATTTACCGAAGGTGAAAAGGTAAGCGTTATCGGCACCACCAAGGGTAAAGGTTTCCAGGGTGTTGTGCGCCGTCACGGTTTCAGCGGTGTGGGTGAAGCTACCCACGGCCAGCATGACCGTAGCCGCGCCCCAGGTTCTGTTGGTGGTTCATCTTATCCAAGTCGTGTATTTAAAGGTATGCGCATGGGTGGCCGTATGGGTACTGATCGTGTAAAGATCAAAGCCCTGCGCGTAGTAAAAATATTCCCTGACCAGAACTATATTTTAATTAGCGGTTCTGTACCAGGACATAACGGATCTATTGTTTTAATTCAGAATTAATTGTAGTCATGCAAGTTGACGTTTTAAATACTAAAGGTGAAAAGACAGGCCGTTCGGTAGAACTGCCGGAAGATATTTTCAATATTGAGCCTAACGATCATTGTATTTACCTCGCGGTAAAGCAATATCTCGCGGCGCAACGCCAGGGTACGCACAAAACCAAGACCCGTGCCGAAGTGCATGGCTCTTCCAAGAAGCTGCATAAGCAAAAAGGCACCGGCGGATCGCGTAAAGGTAACATCCGTAACCCTTTATATAAGGGCGGTGGTACCATAAACGGCCCGTTGCCACATGGTTACGATTTCAAACTGAACCGTAAGGTGAAGGACCTGGCAAAGGTATCGGCTCTTGTTTACAAGGCCCGTGCAAACAAAATAGTGATTGTTGAAGACCTGAATATAGAAACGCCAAAAACAAGTAGTTTCTCTGAAATGCTTGGGTTATTGCGTGGTGAAGACCGGAAGACAATGGTAGTAATACCGGAATACGACCAGAATGTATATCTGAGCGGCCGTAATCTTGCCAGCAACAAAACAGTGGTGCTGAGTGATATGAATACTTACGACCTTACCAATGCACAGGTTGTGATATTTACAGAATCGGCAGCTAAGATGTTTAGTGAAGAAGATGTGCAGGTGGTTGCTGATTAGGAATTGGGAATTTGTCCCTTCGGCTATGCTCAGGATGACAAAATGGGAATTTGGATTGTTCCGGGAATAAACTAATTAAATTATAGAAGGCTTTAGATTGAATACTAAAGACTTTAGACTAAAAAATTAAAACAATGAAACTATCAGAAGTATTGGTAAGGCCGGTGATCACCGAAAAGGTAAATCTCCAGATGGAGCGCAGTGGCCGCTATACATTCATAGTGGGCAAGCACTCCAATAAGCTGGAAATAAAGAAAGCCGTAGAAGAATTTTACGGTGTGAAGGTAGCTGATGTGAATACAGTGGTGGTACCTGCTAAAAGTAAGACCCGTTTTACCAAAGCAGGTTTGCTTTCAGGCCGTAAACCATCTTATAAAAAAGCGGTAGTGAAACTTGTTGCGGGTGATTCAATAGACTTATTTGCGCAGTAGGGTAGTGAGGAAGTTGAGAAGTGAGTAATAGTTAAAAAGTTAAAGGGTTAAAAGGTTTGTGAGCAGAAATGGCACAGATCATAAATCAAAAAATAAAATGGCATTACGTAAATATAAACCGGTAACAGCCGGTACTCGCTGGAGAATAGGTAACGCTTACGCGGAGATTACCACTAATGAGCCTGAAAAGAGCTTGCTGGAACACCAGAAAAGTACTGGTGGCCGTAATGTGCAGGGACGCATGTCCATGCGTTACATGGGTAGAGGAAACAAAACCCAATACCGCATTATTGATTTTAAGCGCAATAAAAGTGATATAAAAGCCACGGTTAAATCTATTGAATACGATCCGAACCGTACTGCTTTCATTGCTTTGCTGCATTATTCTGATGGGGAAAAGCGTTACATCATAGCTCCACAGGGGCTGGAAGTAGGCGCGGTTATCGTAAGCGGCGCCGCTGTTGCCCCGGAAGTAGGGAATGCTTTGTTGCTGAAAAACATGCCGCTTGGTACTGTTATTCATAATATAGAATTGCAACCAGGTAAGGGCGGCGCACTGGCCCGTTCGGCAGGCACTTATGCGCAGTTGAACGCGAAAGAAGAAAAATATTGCGTATTGAAAATGCCAAGCGGGGAGCTTCGTAAAGTATTAAGCACCTGTATGGCTACGGTAGGTATAGTTTCCAACAGCGACCACGCCCTCCAGTCAATGGGTAAAGCAGGCCGCAACCGTTGGAAAGGTATCCGTCCACGCAACCGTGGTGTTGCCATGAACCCTGTAGATCACCCGATGGGTGGTGGTGAAGGCCGTTCATCAGGTGGCCACCCGCGTAGCCGTAAGGGTAAGTACGCTAAGGGCCAGATAACACGTAGCACCACAAAAGCATCGAATAAACTGATCATTCAGCGTAAGGACGGAAAGAAACTGTCATCGAAATTCAAGTAAAAGCCCCCGACCCCTAAAGGGGAGGTAAGGTCAAAAAAGGTAAAGGTTAAAAAGTAATATTAAATAGTCAATAGAAAATGGCTCGTTCAATAAAAAAAGGACCTTATGTAGATGCTAACCTCGAAAAAAAGGTATTGGCAGTCAGTGAGGGTAAAGCAAAAAAAGGCGTGTTAAAAACCTGGAGTCGCCGGAGTACAATAACTCCCGATTTCGTGGGCCAGACATTTGCGGTGCATAATGGCAACAAGTTTATACCGGTATATGTTACCGAGTATATGGTAGGCCACAAGCTGGGTGAATTTTCACCTACCCGCAACTTTAAAGGCCATAGCGGCCAAAAATAATGATTAATTGTTAATGATTAATTGTTAATTAGTTGAAAGTAAAAAGTTTAATTGAGATCCTCTGGAAAAGCCCCTTTAGGGGTTTGGGGTTTAAAAATCAAAAATAATGGAAGCTGTTGCTCGTTTAAGAAATTACCCAACCTCGCCCCGAAAGATGCGCCTCCTGGCGGACCTTATCCGTGGCATGGAAGTGGAAAACGCGCTGAATACGTTGAAGTTCAGCACAAAAGACCCTTCGGTACCAATGGAAAAGCTGTTACTGAGCGCCATTGCCAACTGGAGAATAAAAAATGAAGGTACGGACGTGGCTGAAGCCAACCTGTATGTAAAAACAATTTTTGTTGATGGTGGCCGCGTATTGAAGCGGATGCGCCCGGCGCCACAAGGCCGCGCATACCGTGTACGCAAACGCAGCAACCATATTACCATTATAGTGGACAGCCGGAACGCAGTAACAGAAAATGTAGAAAATGGCTCAATGGCTGAATAGCTCAATTGTTTTAAAATAGCAGTGTTGATTTTGAATTAAAAAATTGAAATTTTATATAACTCAATAATAAAGTAATGGGTCAAAAATGTAATCCTATAGGTAACAGGTTGGGCATCATCCGCGGATGGGACTCAATGTGGTATGGCGAAAAAAGGGACTTCGGCCAGAAACTGGTTGAAGACCACAAGATCCGCAACTACCTCAATGCGCGTATCAATAAAGGCGGCATATCCCGTATTGTTATTGAGCGCACGCTGGGCAAGCTGATCGTAACCATACACACTTCCAAGCCAGGTATCATCATAGGTAAAGGCGGTACTGAAGTGGACCGTATCAAGGAAGAGCTGAAGAACCTGACCAAGAAGGAAGATGTGCAGATCAACATTATGGAGATCCGCCGTCCCGAACTTGACGCCATGATAGTAGGCGAAACCATAGCCCGCCAGATAGAAGGCCGCGTGAGTTACAAACGCGCCATTAAAATGGCTATTTCCACAGCTATGCGTATGGGCGCCGAAGGTATCAAGATCAAAGCCGGTGGCCGTCTTAATGGTAGTGAAATCGCCCGTTCCGAAGAATTTAAACAAGGCCGTACACCATTGCATACGTTCCGTATGGATATTGACTATGCTTCTACTTATGCAATGACCGTTTATGGTAAAATAGGTTTGAAAGTATGGATATGTAAAGGCGAGGTGCTTGGTAAACGCGAACTGAATCCTAACTTCTCTGCTAATTCCGATAATCGTGGTAATCGTCCTGCTGGTAGTTTCCAGGGAGCCGAAACACGCGGTGGTGAACGCGGCGGCGAACGTGGTGAACGCCGTAGCGGTGGTGGTGAGCGTGGCGGTGAACGCCGTGGTGGTGGCGCAGGCGGCGGTGAGCGTCGTGGCGGTGGTGGTGAACGCGGAGGCGGCCGCAGCGGTGGTGGCCAGGGCGGTGGAAGCCGTTCAGGTGGAGCAGGCGGCGGCCGTTCAGGCGGCGGTGCAGCCGGTGGTGGACGCAGATAATAATATTGTTTTAGACTACTTTAATAAATATTGTAACAATGTTACAACCGAAAAAATCAAAACATCGTAAAGCGCATAAAGGAAGGATCAGGGGCAACGCTCAACGCGGAGCTATGGTAGCATTTGGTTCATTTGGCCTCAAAGCTATGGAGCCTAAGTGGATCACTAACCGCCAGATAGAAGCTGCCCGCCAGGCAATGACCCGCCACATGAAGCGTGAAGGTAATGTATGGATACGTATATTCCCCGATAAGCCGATAACCCGCAAGCCCGCAGAAGTGCGTATGGGTAAGGGTAAAGGTAACCTGGAATTCTGGGCTGCCGTAGTGAAGCCGGGGCTGATCATGTTTGAACTGGATGGAGTTCCGATGAAAGTAGCGCAGGAAGCATTGCTGCTCGCGTCACAGAAACTGCCGATCAAAACGAAATTTGTGGTACGCCATGATTACGCAGGCGAATAGGTGATGGAATTGGGAATTTGTAATTAGGAATTTGGATTGTTCCGGATAAATTGAATAAAAAGTAGTCGGGAAATAGAAGTTTATAAGAAACAGCTTTAGACTTTATACTTTCGACTTTCGACTAAAAAATTATACAATGGCAAAAGCAAAACAAGCGAAGGTTGATGATTACCGCTCGCTCGATAACGAAGCGCTGAACGAAAAGATCATGGATGAAGAGATGCGCCTGAAGAAAACAAGGTTTAGCCATGCGGTGAACCCGATTGAGAACCCGTTGTCAATAAAGATGCAGCGCCGTGGAATAGCGCGCCTCAAAACGGAACAGCGCAAAAGAACATTAGGTTTATAATAAATTTATAGATGTCAATTATGACGATTGAAAGAAAAAGCAGGAAAACCCGTATAGGGGTCGTAAGCAGCAACAAGATGGTAAAAACCATCACTGTTACTGTTGAACGTAAAGTGAAACACCCCATTTATGGTAAGTTTCTGAAGAAATCATCAAGCTTCCATGCACATGATGAGCAAAACAATGCCGGCATAGGCGATGTAGTGCGTATTATGGAAACACGCCCGTTGAGCAAAACAAAGCGTTGGCGCCTAGTAGAAATTATTGAAAAAGCTAAGTAACCATTTAAGATGATACAACAAGAATCCAGGCTTAGTGTAGCCGACAACAGCGGTGCTAAAGAGGTGCTTTGCATACGTGTGTTGGGCAATTCAGGACAAGATTACGCAGGTATCGGTGACAAGATCGTGGTAACTGTAAAGGACGCTCTTCCCGGTGGTGGTATGAAGAAAGGTACCGTTTCAAAAGCCGTTATCGTGCGTACAAAAAACAAGTTGCGCCGCAAGGATGGCTCCTATATCAGTTTTGATGACAACGCAGTAGTGCTGCTCAACAACTCTGACGAACCGCGCGGCACCCGTATTTTCGGACCGGTAGCCCGTGAATTGCGCGATAAAGGATACATGAAAATTGTTTCCCTGGCGCCAGAAGTATTGTAAAATTGTTGTACCTTTGCAGCCCGTTAAAAAAAACGGCGGCATTTACAACGCTAATTCATAGTAATTGTGAAAAAGAGATTCAAACCAAAGTTCAATATTAAGAAGGGCGACAACGTGGTCGTTATTGCCGGCGATGATAAAGATCGCAGCAAACCACGCCAGGTGCTTTCGGTGAACCCCACCGAAGGGCGCGTGCTTATAGAAGGTGTAAACCTCGTAACCAAGCACCTCAAGCCTAATGCCCAGAATCCGCAGGGCGGTATTATCCAGGAAGAAGCCCCCGTGCACATCTCGAACGTGATGTTGTGGGACGCTAAATCCAAAGCTCCGGCGCGTGTGAAACGCGACCGTACCGAAACAGGTTTTGTACGTGTATCTAAAAAATCAGGGGAGGCGATCAAATAATGGCAACGACTAAAGGAAATAACGCTAAGGGCGGATCATCATCCGCAATGGTAGCTGGGATCCAGGCGGCATTGCCGTCAACATACAGGCCCAGGCTACAGAAAAAGTACAGGGAAGAAGTGATCCCTGCAATGATGAAAAAATTCGGGTACAAATCCGTAATGGAATGCCCGCGCCTGGAAAAGATATGCCTCAACCAGGGTGTGAAGGGTTCTACTTCTGATAAGAAGCTCATTGATGAAGCCATTAACGAAATGTCTCTCGTTACCGGCCAGAAAGCAATAGCTACCATGTCAAAGAAAGACATCTCCAACTTCAAGCTGCGTAAGAATATGCCTATTGGCTGCCGTGTAACCCTGCGCCATGTGAAGATGTACGAATTCCTGGATCGCTTTGTATCTGTGTCATTGCCCCGTGTGCGCGACTTCAAAGGTATCAGCGAAAAAGCATTTGATGGCCGCGGCAACTATACAATGGGTATCAACGAGCAGATCATCTACCCCGAAATAAACATTGATAAGATAGCCCGTATCAGCGGTATGGATATAACTTTTGTTACCACCGCAAAAACAAATGAAGAGGCGTATGAACTGTTGAAAGAAATGGGTATGCCCTTCACGAATATGGTGAAAACAGGGAAGTAAAATAAAAAAATTAAAAGTAAAAAATTAAAAACCGTCATAAGAACTTAGCGCTGTCTTCCGGGACTTACGACTTACGACTTACGACTTACGACTAAAAAACATGGCAAAAGAATCAGTAAAAGCCCGCCAGCGCAAACGCGAACATATGGTGGCGAAGTATGCCGCAAAACGTGCAGCCCTGAAAGCAGCCGGAGATTACGCAGGTTTGGATAAACTTCCGAAAAACTCTTCAGCAGTGCGTCTCAGGAACCGTTGCCAGCTTACAGGCCGCCCTCGTGGATATTTACGCTACTTTGGCGTATGCCGTTTGGTGTTCCGCGATATGGCGCTCGATGGCAAAATACCAGGTGTTCGTAAAGCAAGCTGGTAAGGCCCTTCACCGCCGGTAGCTATGGCGGTGCAGAAAAGATGAAGTTTCAAAGTCGGTAGTAATAAAATACTCCTGATACTCGTAACAAATTTATTTACAAAACTTAATTTAAAAAATGGTAACAGATCCGATAGCAGATTTCCTGACCCGTATCCGCAACGCCCAGATGGCCCGTCATCGTATTGTAGAGATCCCAGCTTCCAATGTGAAGAAGCGTATCACTGAAATACTTTATGAAAAAGGCTACATTCTGAAGTACAAATTTGATGACGACAACAAACAAGGCTTGATAAAAATAGCCCTGAAGTATGATGCGCAAACCAAGGACCCCGCAATAAAGTCGTTGGAACGTATCAGTCGCCCCGGCCTTCGCCAGTATGCAAAACCTGCTGATATTCGCCGTGTTCAGAACGGTTTGGGTATCGCAATAGTTTCCACTTCCAAAGGTGTAATGACCGACAAGGAAGCGCGTACACAAAATGTAGGCGGCGAAGTGATGTGTAACATTTATTAATTGAGTGAAGGAGTGGGGGAGTTAAGAAGTGAAGGAGTTAAGTAGTGGGGAAGTTTAATTGAGTGGAGGAGTGAAAAAGTTAAGGAGTGAAGAAGTTCAAGAGTTTACCTCGCGTCCCCTTCTCAACTTCATCACTTCACAACTGCTCAACTAAGAATAAACCCTTCTCAACTTCATCCCTCCTCAACTGCTCAACTAAAAATAAACGCTGATAATTTAAGTTCTCTATACGGTAACTGAACACAGCAATTGGTTTTAATTTTTTAATAATAATTTTTATGTCTCGTATAGGTAAGAAACCTGTAGTAATTGCAAAAGGTGTTACGGCAACCGTGAGCGCCGCCAACGAATTTATTCTGAAAGGACCCAAAGGGGAATTAAGGCAAAACGTTGACCGCGATATTACTATTAAGATAGAAGGCGACCAGATCGTTGTAGAACGCCCTACCGACCAGATACGCCACCGTGCGCTTCATGGTTTGTACCGCTCTCTCATCGCCAATATGATGACCGGCGTTACTACCGGGTTCAAAAGAGAACTGGAATTGGTGGGTGTGGGTTATCGTGCAGCCGTTACCGGCCAGCAGATAGACCTCGCTTTAGGTTTTTCCCACAACATCATTTTTGAATTGCCTAAGGAGATCAAAGCGTCTTCTATTGCTGAAAAAGGGCAAAACCCGAGGATCATCCTTGAGTCGAACGATAAACAATTACTTGGCGCTGTAGCGGCAAAATTAAGGAGCCTGCGTAAACCTGAACCTTACAAGGGTAAAGGGGTTCGCTACTCTGATGAAATTGTTCGCCGCAAAGCAGGTAAGTCAGCTGGTAAGTAAAATCCCTGGCCCCTAAAGGGGGTAAGGTTTGATAAGAAAAGTAGTTCATTTAAATATAATACACTCCATAAGTAAGCCCCTTTAGGGGTTGGGGTTTTTAAACATCGGTAGCTATTCATTAATAATGGGTAAGCACGTAAAACTGAGATAAAATGTCACAAGATCCAAAAGTAGTCCGCCGCCAGAAGTTACGCTGGCGCATACGCACAAAGCTTCATGGCACTGCCCAGAAGCCACGGCTTTCCGTTTTCCGCAGTAACAAAGATATTTATGTACAGTTGGTAAACGATGATAATGGCACTACACTTGCCGCGGCAAGTTCCCGTGAAAAAGATATTGCAGCCCTCGGTGGTAATAAGGTTGCCAAATCTTTGAACGTAGGTAAGGCTATTGCTCAAAAAGCATTGGCTGCCGGTATCGAAGCATGTGTTTTTGACCGTGGCGGATACCTCTATCATGGCCGTGTGAAATCGGTAGCTGACGGAGCGCGCGAAGGTGGATTGAAATTCTGATAATTTGCCGGCTCATTTGGGTCGGCTCATTGCTTAAAACATAAAATAAAATGGGGTGATTTCCCTTACCAGGGTTCACACCGGCTAATAAAATAATAAAATGGCGAATCAATCAATTAGTCGTATTAAAGGCGGAGACCTCGAACTTCATGAAAAAGTAGTGGCTATCAACCGTGTGGTGAAAACTACCAAAGGTGGCCGCGCATTCAGTTTTTCAGCGTTGGTAGTGGTTGGCAATGGCGCCGGTGTGGTAGGGCATGGACTTGGAAAAGCCAAAGAAGTTCAGGAAGCTATCACAAAGGGCATTGATGATGCAAAGAAAAACCTCATCAGGGTTCCGGTTATGCACGGCACTATCCCGCACGAACAGCTTGCTAAAGAAGGCGCTGCCAAGGTTATGATACGGCCTGCCGCTCATGGTACGGGTGTAATTGCCGGGGGCAGTATGCGCGCAGTGCTTGAAGCCGCCGGTATTACCGATGTGCTTTCCAAATCATTGGGTTCTGCTAATCCGCACAACGTGGTAAAGGCTACGTTCACTGCATTGGCTATGCTCCGCGAGCCGATCAAAGTGGCAAGAGACCGCAACATCAGCCTGAAGAAAGTGTTTAATGGTTAAAAAAGTGAAAAAGTGAAGAAGTGAAGAAGTAGTGAAGTGAAGAAGCAAGTAGCGAAGAAAATGGAGTCCCTCCTTAACTTCTCAACTGCCAAACTTCTCAACTAAAAAAAAACTTCTCAACTAAAAAAAAACTTCTCAACTAAAAATAAAGTGAAGCAGCAGTGAGGAAAATGGAACCCCTTCTTAACTTCTCAACTACCCAACTTCTCAACTAAAAAAAAGATTATGTCTAAGATTAAAATAACACAGGTAAAAAGCGGGATTGACCGCATGGAGCGCCAGAAACGCACACTGAAAGCCTTGGGCCTGCGCAAAATGATGCATACTGTAGAGGTGGAAGCAACTCCGCAGATACTTGGTATGGTAAGGGCCGTACACCACCTGGTGAAAGTTCAGGAAGTAAAATAAACAGATTGGGCGGCCATATAATAATGAGTTCGCCGAATTATTTTTAACCAATTTGCGAGCGGTTACAAATTCCGCGCAAGTTCAAAAATTGTAAACAATGCAACTGCACAATCTGAAACCTGCAGAAGGTTCAACAAAAAAAGTAAAGCGTATCGGTCGTGGACAGGGTAGCGGGCATGGCGGCACTTCTACCAAGGGTAGCAAAGGCCAGCAGGCACGTACCGGTTACCAATCCAAAAGAGGCCACGAAGGCGGCCAGATGCCTATACAGCGCCGTATGCCAAAACGTGGATTTATCAATCCTTTCCGCGTTGAATACAAAGTGTTCAACCTCGGCCAGCTTGATTTCCTCATCGAAAAATATAATCTGCCCGAATTTACCCCCGACGTCCTTTATATCAATGGACTCATTAACCGTACAGACCTTATTAAAATATTAGGCAACGGTGAAGTAAAATCCCAAATAGTATTTAAGGTAAATGCCGCCAGTGCAAAAGCTAAAGAAGCTCTTGCCACCGCAGGCGCTACCTTAGAGATTCTTTAGTACAACAAGACGCATTTTTTGGTGAAATGCGTCTTTTATCGTTTATTCGCATTTCATTTTTGATTAACAACAGTTCCTGTGAAGAAATTTATTGATAAGCTAAAAAATATCTGGAGTATAGACGAACTTCGTAAGCGTATCACTTACACTATTATTCTTGTGTTGGTGTATCGTGTAGGTTGTTACATCGCCTTGCCAGGTATTAACCCTTCAAGGCTCGGCGACACTAATGGCCCGGGCGGTATTCTTGGTATCCTCAACATGTTTGCGGGCGGCGCTTTCAGCCGCGCCTCTATTTTTGCGTTAGGTGTTATGCCTTACATCTCTGCGTCTATCTTTATGCAGCTTGCCGGTATTGTTATACCTCAGGTTGCAAAACTGCAAAAGGAAGACAGCGGCCGGCGTAAGATCAATTCTTATACCCGTTATCTTACAGTTGTCGTAACAGCTTTCCAGGCAAGCGCCTATGTGGCCTACCTGCATTCGCCGTCTTATGCTGCGGCTCTTTCGCCGGATTACAGCCTGTTTACTTTCACAATGACCACAGTGGTAGTGTTGACCACTGGTTCTCTGTTTGTAATGTGGCTTGGCGAGAAGATCACAGACCAGGGCATTGGCAATGGAACTTCGCTTATCATCATGGTGGGCATCCTTGCGCGTTTCCCGCATTCTATCATACAGGAGTTTACGCAGAAGAATGTTGGCGGCGGCGGCGGCTTGCTTATATTCCTTATTGAGTTAGCCATATTTATCGCTGTTATCATCGGCCTTATACTCCTTACACAGGGCGTTCGTAAGATACCTCTTAACTATGCGCGCCGTATCATAGGCAGCACAAACGCAGCCAAAGAAGTAAGTGGTTCCCGCGATTTCATACCATTGAAAGTAAACTCGGCAGGTGTTATGCCCATCATCTTTGCGCAGGCAATGATGTTCATACCCACTATTTTCACGGGCTTTGCTACCAATGAGAAAGCCGCAGGCTTTGTACATGCTTTGTCAGATAATCGTTCCCTGTGGTACAACCTCATCTATGCTATAATGGTTATTGCCTTTACCTACTTCTATACCGCTTTGATATTTAACCCCACTGAAATGGCGGATAACCTCAAGCGCAACAACAGCTTTATACCAGGTGTAAAACCAGGTGAGCCTACAGCAGATTACATAGCTACCATCATGGACCGTATCACACTGCCAGGCGCATTTTTCCTCGCTATCGCAGGTATCCTTCCCGGAATAGCTACTTTATTTGGTGTTACAAGCGGGTTTGCTTCGTTCTTTGGCGGTACATCAATGCTGATAGGTGTTGGCGTAATACTGGATACCTTGCAGCAGGTGGAAAGCTACCTGCTGATGAACCACTACGATGGGCTGATGAAAACAGGCCGTATTACAGGCCGCACAGCAACAGCACGGGCCTCAGCTTAACCCCTTCCCCTAAAGGGGTTTATACACAATAAGGATTACTCCCCTTCAGGGGTAGGGGGTTAATTTTAACTTTTAATGATTCATTTAAGGAATAAAGAAGAAATAGAGATCATCCGGAAGAGCGCACTAATGGTTTCTGCCACCTTATCCGAGGTGGCAAAATTTTTAAAGCCCGGTATTACTACGCTTTCTGTTGATACAATGGCAGAGGCTTTTATCCGCGACAACGGTGGTATTCCCTCTTTTAAAGGCTATCATGGCTTTCCGTTCTCTTTATGTATCTCTGTCAATGAAGTAGTAGTACATGGTTTTCCCAGTGATTATGTAATTAAGGATGGCGATATAATTTCTGTTGATTGTGGCTTTTACCGCGACAATTATCATGGCGATTCGGCATATACCTTTGCTATAGGCAACGTGAAGCCAGAAGTGCTGCAATTGATGAAGATCACAAAGGAAGCGGTTTTCAAAGGGGTAACCCAGGCCCGCGAAAACAACCGTGTTGGTGATATAGCCTATGCAGTGGAAAACTTTACTTCAAGAGAACATCCTTATGGAGTAGTCAGGGAATTGGTGGGCCACGGCGTAGGAAAGCAGTTGCACGAAGACCCGCAGGTTCCCAATTTTGGCCGCCGGGGTGATGGCAAGAAGCTAAGAGAAGGCATGGTACTCGCAATAGAACCTATGATAAACCTCGGCACCCGCGATGTGCATACCCTGGCCGACGGTTGGACCGTAGTCACAAACGATAAAAAACCCTCCGCTCATTTTGAGCATACTACGGCAGTACGTAAAAGCAAAGGGGAGCCTCTATCCAGCTTTGCGCCCATAGAGGCCGCAGAACAGGCAAATACCGAGCTTAACAGCAGCTATTACAGCGAGCAGGTAACTGTCGGCGCTTTGTAATAGCATGAAATAAGTGTTCACTACTCACTCCCGTCACTGCGAGGAACGAAGCAGCCTCACGCAACACAACACTACTCACTCCCGTCACTGCGAGGAACGAAGCAGCCTCACGCAACTCTTACCCGCCACATACACTATCCCACAAATCAACCCAACTTGGGTTCATGCCCATTATCAAATCATCTTTTTGCTTCCTGTTGCCGCCCTTTATACGTTTCTCTTCACTTATAGCATCCGCTACAAGCTGAAAAGATTGGTAATAAACCAGCATAACGCAATTATACTGAGCGGTAAAACTATTGGGGTAAAATTTAGTCTTATGTTGCCACACCCTCCCGCAAAGATCAGATGTCATGCCAACATATACAGTAGTTCTGTTTGGCGAGGACATCATATAAACAGTTCCGGTTTTATCCATTTGATTATAGTGTTTTTATCTATTGCGTGAGGCTGCTTCGTTCCTCGCAGTGACGGGAGTTGAGTTAAGTAGAAAATGAAATGATATTTCATATCCCCTTAAACACAAACTTTTTAAGCGCTAAAAAAATAAGGTAGGTGGATAGAAGTGTGATCACAATTTGCAGGTCGGCATAGCTGCCAATGGATAAGATAAAAATATACCCGCCAAAAATGGTTCCCGAAATATTATACTCCGAAGAATAAAACCGGGTGGAGTTCCACAATAACCCGATAAACGCGCCAAACAGAAAACTCCCTAGCGCCACCCCCAACCATCCGAAATCAAGGTATAATTCCCCGGCCACAGTCATGTTTATGGAGTTATTAACCCTCCCGTTCTCCGCTTTATAAGCTGCTCCAATCTCTAAGGCAAACCATATGCCAAGCTGTATCAATGGCTTATCGGGCCATATGGCGCGGGGTATAAGTGCCGTGATTATAGGCGCGGAGGCCCGGCCATTATAAAAACCGTTCCGTTTCACTAAGTTCACTATATTAGTGATCTGGGCTACATTGGCGCTCCGGTCTAATAAAGCGCTGGAATTTTCGTTTACGGCGTTTTGGCTGTTTTCTTCGCTGAATACAGATATAAAATTTGCCCGGTTACTTTGTAAAGAAGAAAAGACGCTGGAAAAGATCATTATTATCAGTAATAATGGTATGATACGGTAGCTGAAAATATACCGCACATGCCCCTTCCCTATAAAATACCCGGCAAATAAATAAAACGTAGGCAAAATGAGTTCAAATCTTAAAAAAGATGTGGTCAGCGCTATATATGTTTCCACTATAAATAAAGACAAGGCATAGAACCGGTAGGTTTTATTATCTTCCTTTGCCCACAACCGGGCGTAAAACAATATGCCTATTGAATTTACCATCCCGAATATCCGCCCCACTTGGGTGCCTTTCAGGTTTATTCCATATCCTATCAATGATAGTGCATTTACAATTAATAAAAGCCAGAATAAGTTTTGTATAATTATCTTTTTCTTTAGTTCAAAATCAATAGCGGGCAAACTTTTCTTCAAAACAAATTGATAACCCATAATAAATAAAATACTCGAAATACACCATATTCTTGCCGCCTCATCTATGTATTTCGGGATTATGTAAGAGTATGTCTTGTAATATACCGTCCCTATTTTGCTGATAAGGGCTATATTGGCAATGTTCACTATTATGACGCCAATATAAAAAGTAAATATGGGAGTGATATAACTCTCTTTTTGTCTTAAATGAAGGATAACGCATATAAGCAAATGCAATGTGCATAATACATATAAAGCAGTACCTGAAAACAGGTTTGCCGCAATTATATACAGTATTAAAAATATTACATTTAGCATTCCCTTTTATTTTTTTACATTTTCACTTAATTTATTAATTACTCTTTTTGCCCGTTCATCTAATGAATCTTCTTTTAAGGCTCTTTGGTAACCGGCCTCCTGTATTTTTTCCCGAAGAGCATCATTTTCAAGAAAAAACTTCACTTTTTTTGTCATTTCCACTGCATCTGCAAAAAATCCGGCTTCTTTGTCTTCATCAAAATATTGCACCGATTCCGCATTGCGCTCATGTAGCAAAAAGCCTGACGAACCGGGAATATGAAACGTTCTTGATGTAATAAGGTCGCCGGAAGAAGACCCTTTTACCTGCTCAGACAATATGCCGAGGTTTATCTTAGAGCATTGTATAGCAATGGCATACATATCGCCAAGCACGGCAGTGTGTTGTATGGCTTTTTTCAGTTCCGGCGCTTTTGCTTTATACCATTGCTCGCCCCATATTTTCAGATCAATTTCAGGCAAAGTGTTTTTTAATATGGAAAGCCATAATTCTTTTTTTGGCGACCAGGTGCCAATAAAAGACACATCGCAGCCGAATTTAGCCTTGTCTTCCGGGCTGATGTCCGACTTTTTGTGTATCAGCGGGTCAAAGCCATGAGGAATAAAATGTGCGTTTTTAACGCCATACACAGTAGCCAGGTCTGTGATCCCGAAGGTTTTTGTAGTGAATATAATATCATAAAGGGGTAATGCTTTGGGGATGTATGGCCCATGCGCAGCCATACTCACATCGGGGTAAAATAAAGCCAGCCTGCAATTATGCTCCTTCGCATATTGCAGCGTTTGCGGCAGTACAAAAGCTCCTTTATACACAAATACTACATCAGGCATGAAGAGCGTTATTTTCTTTTTTATGGCGTTATTAAATTCCGTTACCTGCATGGGCCTTATGAGGCGTTCAAATATTTTAGTCCGCTTGTTTTTGGATTGCAGGCTTATAAAGTAAAATTCATCAATTACTTCCATGAGGCATCCTGCCCTGCTCATGGCATGAAAAAGGCCGCCTGCATTACTTCCCCTCCATAAAGGCCCTACCGCGAGTATTTTCATGTTGCTCTGACTATCTTTTTAATGACAAAAAAAATGAGGTATGTGGATATTAACGTGATCACAATTTGCAGGTCGGCATAGCTGCCTATAGATAAGATAAATAAATAGCCCCCGAAGATGGTGCCGGAAATATTATACTCCGATGAATAAAATTTTGTTGAGTTCCACAACAAGGCTATGAATGCGCCAAAAAGAAAACTCCCAACCACAACTCCTATCCACCCGAAATCAAGGTACAATTCCCCGGCAACAGTCATGTTTATGGAGTTATTTACCCTTCCATTCTCTGCTTTATAGGCTGCTCCTATCTCTAAGGCAAACCAGGTGCCAAGCTGTATCAACGGCTTATCGGGCCATAAAGCGCGGGGTATAAGGGCGGTGAGTATAGGCGCCGAAGCCCTGCCATTATAAAAACCGTTCTGTTTCACTAAGTTCACTATATTGGTGATCTGGGCTACATTGGCGCTCCGGTCTAATAATGCGCTGGAATTATCATTTGCCCCACCCTGGTTATTTTCCTCGTTAAATACAGAAATAAAATTCGACCTGTTGCTTTGTAAAGAAGAAAATACACTGGAAAACAGCATTACTATCAGTAATAATGGGATGATACGGTAACTGAATATATATTTTACATGCCCCTTACCGATAAAATAACCGGCAAATAAATAAAACGTGGGCAAGATCAGCTCAAATCTTAAAAAAGAAGTGGTCAGGGCAATGTATGTTTCCATTACAAATAATGACAAGGCATAGAAGCGGTAGGTCTTATTATTTTCCGACGCCCACAACCGGGCATAAAACAATATGCCTATTGAATTTACCATCCCGAATATCCTTCCTACCTGGGTACCTCTCAGGTTTATCCCGTGGCCTAATAATGACAGGGTATTAATAATAACAAGGATCCAGAACAGGTTTTGGATAATGATCTTTTTCTTTAGTTCAAAATCAATGGCAGGCAAACTCTTATTTATAAAAAACTGGTAGCCCATCACAAAAAGAATGCTGGATATACACCATATTTTTGCAGCGTCGTCAATGTATTTTGGAAGGATGTAGGAATATGTTTTGTAATTGACCGTCCCGATTTTGCTGATAAGGGCGATATTGGCAATATTAACAATGATGACCCCTATATAGAATATGAAGATCGGGGTAATAAGGCTGTTCTTTTGTCTTAAATGAATGACAACGCATATAAGCAGGTGAATTGTGGATAACGCATACAGGGTAGTGCCTGAAAAAAAGCTTGAGGTGAACACATATAATATCAGGAATATTACATTAAGCATGTCGTTATTGCCAAATAAATTTTAAGTGAAGATAGCAGCAATTTTGTCAGATTGGTTACTCTACAACAAAATCATACTTTTTCTCATCGCAGGCCGATTGGTTATATTTGTCGCACAGGCCATAAGTAATACTCATTCTATGTGGTTTTTTTTTGCCGCGGTGATGAAAGAAAAAAGATATTAAAAGCAGGTCGTCTCCGCTGATATCCCCTGCTTTATATTTTATATACTCATAAATTTGCCGGTCTCTGGCCCTTATATTTTTATCATCAAGCACTACGGTTATATTGTTTTCAGGAACGGTTATGCTCATTGTGCTGTCTTTCCTGTTATCAATACTGAAAGTTATTTTCCCGCTTAGAGTTGGAGGCCAATCCAATATACCTATCGGGGTAGCTTTAAAAACACATAGAATGTCATTATCCGGCGGGCCTGTCCATACAGACCGAACAAATTCCATATTATACTTTGCGGTTTGTTGGGCAGAGGAATTGTGGATACTAAGAAATAATGTACTGGTGTAAAAAAGTATGATGAATTGTTGCCGCTTGAATTTCATAAATACGCTTTTACACAAAATTGTGAATAATTCTGCCTTTTTCAAAAAATGGTTAAATCATTTCACAATCGCCCCCGGTATATTAGGGTTTTCGGGGTTGGGGATCAATTTCAATTGCGCGGGATGGATGATAAGGTCCATATCTTCAATAGGTATAGCACCAAGCAATACTTCTTCACCTATCACCATAGCCCCTGTAAGGCATTGGCGGTTTGCAAATTTCAAATGAACAGGCCCCACATAGCTGCACAGCTTTCTGCTGCCATCAGCAATAGTTACTTCGCGCTGTTCAAATTCTTTCAGCTTTAGTTGGGTAGCAATGTGCGCGGGAATGCAGAGAAATAAAGCCCCGGTATCAACACGCGCCCTGGCTTTTATTGATGCCACATCTTCTTTGGTGGGATTGGCAAGTTCCAGGTCAGCATATATTAATCCCATATTGCAAAGGTAGGATTTTTAATACACTTTTTCCTGTCCGGCGCGAGTATCGCCAAGTCCTGCGAAGGGCAGAGAATTGGTGAGGACCGAAAGTTTCATACTTTTATTTTTGATTACCGTATCTTCGATTATTTAAATAGCATCAGTCTTGAATCATCGTTTACAACTTATAATTTTCGTATTCCTTCTAACAAGTTGTCTTATTCATAGGAAACATGAGTATGAAATGATAAGTCATATAGATGGGCAGCAAGCTGGAAATATCTTCATAGATAGCCTTAAATCTGAAAAAATTGACACAATTATAGGGTACTACGATTGGAGGGGTATGAATGGCATTGACAACTCCTATTATATATACTGGCAAAACAAAGGTAATGGCTACCTTACCCAAATAACACAGTATGCAAAATACAACATCATCAATAAGTCACTATATTACGATATGATTGGTTCCCTAATCTTACAAAAGCTAAAAACGGAAAAAATAGAGATACCTCTTGAAACTTGCGATGATTGCTCAGGCGAACAAATGACAGTTTTTGTTAGACCAGATTCAATAACCTATGATATACCTCTTTTCACAAGGAGTATGAACGGATGGTCCACTCAAATAATTTTCATTGACAAATTCCGCTCGTTTTTATTCGATATCAATCCTTGGGAGTGGAAAGCGCTCAACCCAAAATATAAAAGAATAAAAAGACGAGGAGGCTACCAAATATGGGATTAAAAATATCACAGTGAAGATTTGCCAGTCAACTAATACACCTTCATCCCCACGCTATAAGTAGCCACAACCTTCGTTTTCAGCAACTCATTTTCGGGGGCCTGCATCAGGTCTGCGTTAAGGATAATGAAGTCGGCTTTCTTGCCTGCTTCTATGCTGCCTACTTCTTGCTCCAGGAAATCAGCTTTGGCTGCCCATATGGTTATACCCCGCAAAGCCTGTTCCCTGGTCAGCGCATTCTCTTTCTGAAAGCCGGCGGAAGGGTAGCCTTTTGCATCCTTGCGCACCACTGCGGCATAAAATGTTTTTACCGGCGAAATATCTTCTACCGGGAAGTCGGTGCCGAGAGGTATCCATCCATTCTGCTGCAACAGTTGCAGGTAGGCGTATGCGTACCTTAGCCGTTCGCTGCCTATGCGGTCTGCGGCCCAGTACATATCGCTGGTGGCGTGGGTGGGCTGCACGGAGGGGATTATGGAGGTTTTGCCAAACAGGTCAAAGTCGTTCTGGTTCACCACCTGGGCATGTTCTATCCGCCAGCGTTTGTCGTTCTTGCCTTGCAGGTACTTGTTATACACATTCAGTATCACGCGGTTGCCACTGTCGCCAATGGCATGGGTACATAGCTGGAAACCGCTGTTCAGCGCCATTTGCGCCAGCGAGTCATAGTGCGCCGCCGGGTGCAGCAGGAAACCATTCCATCCCGCCTTATCGTTGTATGGCGCCAGTAAACAAGCGCCCCTGCTGCCCAGCGAACCATCGGCATAGGCTTTTATCCCCTTCACAAAAAGAAGGTCTGTTTTATACGGCCCTTTTGCAAGGTAGCGGGCGAAGTTGGCCGTATCATCAGTCAGCATCACGTACAGGCGCATCAGCAGTTTGCCCTCCTGTTGCAGGGTATCTATCATTTCCACATCATTATACATCAGCCCGCAATCGGTGATGGTGGTAAGCCCCTGCGCAAAACATTTCCGTTGCGCGGCAAGCAGCCATTTTTCATAGTCAGCTTTTGATGGCGGCGGCATAACACGGTTTACCAGGTCAACCGCATTATCAATCAGTATGCCGGTGAGCTTTCCGTTTTTCGTTTCTATTTCGCCGCCGGGTACTTCCAGGTCGGGGGTAATATTGGCAAGGTCCAGCGCTATAATATTAGCCATAGCCGCATGGCCGTCTATGCGTTGCAGCAGCACGGGCCTGCCGGGAAACAAGCCGTTGAGCTTGGCGTAGTTTGGGTATATATGGCCGGGGAACCTGTTCTGGTCCCACCCCCTGCCACGTATCCATGTTTCACCGGGATGCTCTTTGTCGAACGCTATTACCCGCTGCAATACTTCGTCCCAATCGTTGCAACCAGTCAGATCCACTTCAAACAATCCCCGCCCATACCCTACAAAATGGGCATGTGCATCTATGAACCCCGGATAGACGGCCTTTCCATGCGCATCAACGATTTTTGCAGAGACGTAATGCCGCAGTATATAACTGCTGCTGCCGGTGGCTACTATCTTACCATCCTTCACCGCAAATGCTTCCTGGATACTGAATGTGCTGTCAACAGTATAGACCTTGCCATTTTGCAGTATAAGGTCGGCAACCTGCTTATCGCCGCAGGACGAAAGCATTAAAACAACAATGGAGCAGTATATGAACAGGCGCATATTTATGGTAAGTGGGTTGTAAATATAATAATTACACCGTACCGGAGTATATGGCGGGCTTTGGTTTATGAAAATTCTGTTAGCAGGTGCAGGCAGGTGTGCCACACCTTTTTCCGGTGTGGCACACCTATGCTCGCATTATTTTCCCATGTAACGGAAGGTGTACCCACACTAAAAAAGTGTTGGACACCTATGGACTCTCCACCCCAGATGCCCCAGATGTGCCACACTTCTAAAGTGTGGCACATCTACCGGCAATGGTTTGAATATATCATTCTTTTCTTATCTTACTGCCGATAACGCGAACCTATGTATAAAACCATTGTATGCTTTCTGTTATTATTGCCTTGCTTATGCGCTGCTCAAAGAGTGCAGCGGGTGAAGGGTACCATAGTGGATAAAGAATCCAAAATATCACTCGTAGGGGTAAGCGTAGTGGTAACGGATATTACGCCGCCCATAGGCACGGTAACGGACCCCAACGGAAATTTTGTGCTGGAAAATGTGCCGGTTGGCAAGCATACCGTTTCTATATCCTACCTCGGCTATCAAAGCAACACTATGAATGATGTGCTGGTGACCTCTGCCAAAGAAGTGGTGCTGCCGGTAGAACTGGAGGAGTCGGCGGTGAAGATGAAAGAAGTAACGGTAACCAACAAGCGGGAGCATATAAACGACATGGCATTGGTAAGCACAAAAACATTTGACGTGCAGGAGACCGAACGCTACGCAGGCAGCCGGTCAGACCCTGCGCGTATGGCCTCCAACTTCGCGGGTACACAGGGCGGCGATGATTCCCGCAACGACATCATCATCCGGGGCAACAGCCCCCAGGGTGTGCTGTGGCGGCTCGATGGCGTGGACATTCCCAACCCCAACCACTTCGATATTCCCGGCACAACCGGCGGCCCGGTGAGTATGCTGAACAGTAAGACCCTCGCCAACAGCGATTTTTTCATGGGCGCTTTTCCGGCAGAGTACGGTGATGCAGTTGCGGGGGTGTTCGATGTGCGGCTGCGCAACGGTAATAATGATAAAGATGAGTTTACCGCGCAGCTTGGCTTATTGGGTACAGAGCTTGCAGCTGAGGGGCCAATTTCGCGGGCGTCGGGGTCTTCATTTTTGGTTGCTTACCGTTATTCCAGTCTCCAGTTGTTCCAGGGGTTGAACATAAAAATCGGCACCACCTCCATACCCAATTACCAGGACCTCACATTCAAACTCAACTTCCCCATCGGTAAAAAATCAGACATTGCAGTCTTTGGTATCGGGGGACTCAGCAACATAAACCTTATTGTAAGCAATCTCAGCCAGCCCACGCCGCAGTTATACGGCGAAAGCGACCGCGACCAGTATTTCACTTCCAATACCGGCATTGTGGGCGCAACCTACAGCCATACCATAGACCAGAATACCTACACCAAACTCACCATCGCCGAGACCGGCACCGATATTTACGCGCACCACAATTATGTGTTCCGCGACCCTGCCACGTATGCTGTTGATTCCTTAAAAAATATACTTGGGTACAACTTTCTTACTGCCACTTCTGTGATGCACTGGTACCTGAATAAAAAACTTTCTGCGAAACAAACCATCAAATTCGGCATAATAAATAATTACTACCACCTCAATCTTATTGACAGCAGCAGGCAATACCCGCCCACAGAACAGCAATGGCAGCAACGCGAAAATTTCAACGGCGGCACAGACCTTGCTCAGGCATACATACAATACAAGTACCGGCCTACAGACGCGCTCGCGTTCACCGGAGGCATCCATGCGCAGTACCTTACGCTCAATGGCTCGAAGTCCCTGGAACCGAGGCTGGGTATGCGCTGGGCGCTTACCAATAAAGATATTATTACGGCGGGTTATGGGCTGCACAGCCAGATGATACAGCTTTACCAGTATTTTGCCATAGATACTTTTAAGGTGATGGATAACAAGAATACAGGCTTCATCCGCAGCCAGCATTTTATTGTAGGTTATGAAAAAATACTTGCCGAAAAATTGCGGCTGAAATTAGAAGCCTACTACCAATACCTGTTCAATGTACCCATAGAAACCAGGATAGGGTCGTCTTACTCCGCGCTCGACCAGGGAACCGGCTATTCCCGCGATTTCCCCGACTCTCTGAAGAATGGCGGCACAGGCTATAACTACGGCATAGAATTTACGCTGGAAAAAACATTCGGCCACGGATACTATGTGCTGTTCACCGGCTCTTTATTCAATTCGCAGGCGCGGGGCAATGATGGCGTTTACCGCAACACAGACTACGACACGCATTATTCTTTCAACCTGCTTGGCGGCTACGAGCGGAAACTCGGCGCATACAGTACCTTGATAACCGGCATAAAAGTTACGCTCATTGGCGGCATGTTGTATTCCCCGGTTGATACCGCTTCTTCCAACAAGGTGGGCGACCTGGTGGTAGTGGATAGCCAGCGGAACACCCTGGAATTTAAACCCTACTTCCGCACCGACCTGAAACTCGGTGTGCGGTTCAACTCAAAAAAAGTAACCCACGAGATAGCGGTTGACCTCGTGAATGTTTTCAACACACAAAATATTCTCTCCGAAACCTACAGCTACGGCCTGTACCAGCAAACCCACGGCGCACAGTCTTTTTACCTGCAATACCAGCTTGGCTTCCTCCCCATATTCTATTACCGCATAGACTTCGGGATAAAAAGGCGGAGTGCGATAGATGATGTTGGAAAGTGAAAAAGAATAGTAGCCCCGGTCTTTAGACCGGGGGACTATAGATAACTATGTGTTGGCTTTAGCCAAAACCACACAACAGGAGCAATACCTGCACGAGTATATTTTGGCTAAAGCCAACGAGTATTTATTTAAACCCCCGGTCTAAAGACCGGGGCTACTGAAAAATGTGATTTGTCCGGTACATATTTTATCCGTACCAACCAAATTACTTATCTTTATTGTAAATAAACCGAGGCATGTTCGGGTAATGAAAAACACACTTATCCTTATTTTCCTGTTATTCCCTTGCCTGCTGAAAGCGCAAATTATACACATCGCTGCTTCAGCGGATACGGTATGTATTGGCGATACGGTAAACTTCCTTGCTACCGATACAGGGGTATCAATTGCATACTATCAATGGTGGGTGAATGGAACAATAATATTCTCCGGCGCAAGTGATTCAACATTTACAAGCGACACCCTAAGTAATGGAGATACCATACGCTGCTTACTCACCAACCCTGCCGGTGATACGGTACTGGCTGCGTCCAACACCATTATTATTACTGTCCAGTCCATGCCTTTTGCCGGAACAATAACGGGATATGATACCGTATGCCAGAAGGCTACAACTATTTTATCAGACACAATACCTGGTGGCGTTTGGAGCGCTCAAAATAATAATGCCTCTGTAGTTGGCGGAACAGTAACCGGCGTATTTGCAGACCCCGAAGGCTTCCCAACAACAGACAGTATTTTTTACACCGTTACTAATGCTTGCGGAACTGATGTAGCATCTGTAGTGGTACTAATTAATCCATTACCGGATGCCGCATTTTATTGGGGGACTCTTGATGGTCCTATCTGTGTGGATGAAGGAATGTTTGTGAATGATGGGGATGGGGTGGAAGGGATATTATATTCATTGCATGGGGATGTCTATTATGGTTCTTTTGATGGAGAGATATTTGGTGTTCATGCTGGCACAGACACATTAATTTCTATCGCTACCAACGAATGTGGGTCTGATACCTTTACAATTCAGATTACAGTTTTGCCGGCGCCACAATTGGGCAATATTGTTATTCCGTCAAACAATATTTGCGTAGGCGATACAATGACCTTAATAGACACCGGATCTATTGGAACAACTCTTGATTGGAACACAGCACAAGGCAATGTTACCATAAATGAATTTACAGGATTAGTTACCGGAGTTCATCGAGGGTTAGATGAAATTGATTTGATTTTATATAACCAATGCGGACCTCCGCTTTTTAATTCCGTTACTATTAACGTTGCATCACCATTTCCCATAACCGATATAACCGGCCTTTGTGTAAAAGGCTCCACGCTTCTTTCCGACAGTTCAAAGGGTGGTACCTGGAGCAGCAGGAATACAGATGTAGCTACTGTTGGCGCTGCATCGGGCATGGTTGAAGGGTTACGTGATGGCGTTGCAACTATCACCTATACGCTTGCAGGCGGCTGCTATGATACCGCAGAAGTGCAGGTAACAACATGCGGCAATGAACTGGTCATTTTCCCCAATCCCTCAAAAGATGAAGTAACCATACAGGTTATCAATTTGGCCTACACTTCTTTCTCCTTCATTGATATTCTGGGGCAGGTAGTTTTGAAACAACCCCTTACCGGATATACCACGCAAGTGAACATCCAATTACTGCCACCGGGCTTGTACTTCATAAAAGTGGTTGATGATAACAATAACCAGATGGTGAGTAAATTTGTGAAGGAGTAAAGCCGGTTAACCCAAGACCGGCATCGGAAAATACATTTTCGGGCTTAAAAACGTAACAAGAGGACCGCGTTGGTATTAGTGTCACTTATCATCTGCTTTTTCATTTAGTGCCTTGAAAGCAGTAATGATTTTATCAGCAAAAATATTTTGTTTGTGTACCAGGAGAGAGTTGTAAATCTGGAAACTTGCAATAACTGCGGTTCCATCTTCTTTCACAATACTGCCATCATTATATTTCCAAAACCAAAAATCAAATTTTCTTTTTCTTGCTAATTGCCGGTCATCCGAACTATCACAAATGTAGATTGCAACATTCTGCATAGAATTAAAGAAATACCGGAAAATTGCCACAACTGTTAGTCCTACTCTTTCATCCAATATTTGTATTTCTGCATCATCTATTACCACTTCCAGATTGAAGGAATAAGCATCTTCTGCAAACTCCGGATAATCAGGAAACAAATCGCCATAGGCTATGAAATAGGCATGATAAACTATCCCGTTAGAGGTTCTAAACTCAAAAGACAGATCGCTAAGGTTTGAAAATGGATAGTGGGTCAAGAAAGTGGTATTTATCTTTTAGATCAGTAAGTTTACCTCCTTTCATCAAATGCTGATGAATAGCTTTTTTATCATCAAGCATTTTTTTGAAAATAGCTGCACCTTTGGAGTTCAGTGTTTTTTTTATGTCGGTACTGTTTTTCATTCTGTCACAAAGGTAAATTATTTCTTTAACCCCTCATAATAATTCCTGTCCACCTGTTTGAAGCCTAAAGAAATGGCCTTGTCCACATCCTGCAAGGCAAGTTGTTTATTCCCGTTTTCGGCATAGCAGAAAGAACGGGCATAATATATTTCCCCATTGGCATTGCTCAATGCTATTGCTTTATCAAAGTCCTTTATTGCTTCATCGCAGCGATGCAGGCGTTGCAGTTCCCTGCCCCTGTTCAGGTAATGCGAGAACGCATCAGGCCGGGCTGCTATGGCTAATCCATATTCAATAAGCGCCGAATCATGTTTGCCGGTCATGGCGTAGAGATTTCCGAAATTGCTGTTTGCCTCCGGGAAATCCGGCCTTAGTTGCAAGGCGGTACGGAAACAAAAAGCCGAAGAATCGAAACGGTTACCGATGGCGTAGATAATGCCCAGCCCCATGTATGCCTTTGCCCATTCATCATCCTTTCTTCTCAGCGATATACCTGTGTAATAGTTTTTCTCTGCTTCGTCATACCTTCCTACGCTTCTCTCCAGGTCGCCGAGGGTAATGTAGGCGCTTTGGTAATCGGGTTGTAATGCTATGGCTTTATTCAGCAGGTAATAGCAGGAATCGAAGTCTGTTTTCTTTTCGTTTTGATTGGGCGCCACATCGAACCTCGTAAAATAATCGAAGCCCAGGTTGTTGTATGCTTCCGAATGTTGCGGTTGTTTTTCTAACTGGTCGCTCCACAGGCTGGTGGTACTATACCATACCTGGCACCGCTCATTGGCAAGGTAGCCGAGGAATAATGAATAAACAAGCGTTGCAGACAACAGCAGGTAACCGGTTTGTTTATTGGCGCCCGGCTCGAAAAAACCTGATACGAACCAACCCGCAATGAAAAACAATCCGAGATATGGGATGTAGGTATAGCGTTCCGCGATAATGGCCTCGCCCACCGGTATAAACTGTAGCAGCAGGGCAATATTGACTAAGAAGAACAGCGAACCGAAAACAACAATTTTATTTTTGCGCCCGAATATCAGAATAACAGCAATAATTGCAACCACCGCTAAAAGCGGCAACAAGCCCGGCTTTTCGGGATACGGATAAATACAGCTAAGGCCTACAGGCGCTATTGCCTTCCATAAATAAGTGAACAGCGCATACCCCCCCAGGCTTATCCTTTCTATGAAAGTAAAATGCACCTCTTTTATCTTTAACGCGCCATAAGAATTTTGGTCGTGGATAGATTTGATGCCCAATATTATTGATAGGGCGAAATGAGGGATCTTCTCTACGAGCAGCCAATAAGTTAGTTTCCGCTTTTCAAAATAGTCTATCAGCAGCAGGGTTACCGGCAGTATCACCGCAACAGGCTTTGCCAGCAGGGAACAAAGAAATAATACAAGCACGCCAATATACCACCCCCATTTTTTAGTGTCTGCGGCGCGTATGTAATATACCCAGGCTATGCAGGCTGCCACATAAAACAAGCCGTACACCACATCCTTGCGGCCAGAAAGCCATGCTACCGACTCCATGTGCATGGGGTGTAGCGCAAAAAGCAGCGCAACAATACCGGCAGCTACCTGCCTGCCGGTAAGCAGGAGTACGAACCGGTAAACCAGCATAGTAACCAGTATATGAAAAAGCAGGCTGTCAAGGTGGTACAGCCAGGGTTCAAAATGCACGAAGCTGTATTCAATTGCGTAGCTTAGAATAGTGAACGGGTGGTAGTTGCCCTGTACAACGGAAGAAAAGGAAAAAATATGCTTTAACCCCTCCAATGAAATATCGCGGATCAGGGCGTCGTCCTTTATATATCCCGGGTCGTCCCAGTTGGTAAATCCATCGTTGAGGCAAACTTTTAAGAATAGCCAGGTTATTAAAGCAATTGCCGCAGGAATAACAATATTGCTGTACCGCTTCATAAAACCTGCATCGGCTTTTTGCTGTTGCACCGGTTCCTGTTTTCGCACCGGCTGCTTTTGTGCAGCAGGACTTCCTGTATTTATCTGTTTATTTTTTTTATTGGCCATGAAAATATAGGTA
>Ga0206818_1061_pt1 | contig 31399 bp, 30 predicted proteins | sample Alteio_BWOrgCont_86_FD_152881 | JGI IMG/M metagenome (GOLD analysis project Ga0206818, IMG submission 152881) | Enriched cells from forest soil in Barre Woods Harvard Forest LTER site, Petersham, Massachusetts, United States -... | ecosystem: Environmental > Terrestrial > Soil > Temperate forest >...
TGATCGAAGAAGGGGTTTTTGCTGACAGCGATGCCGCTCAATATAAAAATGTCTAACATGAAAAAAACTGTTCATTTGGATGCTCCTGATATTGGAAGTATCGAAAAGGAGCAGATTTGCGCTGCCATTGACAGGGGCTATGTGTCCACCTTTGGGCCTTTGGTCAATGAATTTGAGTGCCGGTTTTCAAAGCTCGTCGGTGTAGAACGCGCAGTTGCCGTTCAGAGCGGGACCGCAGCACTTCATATGGCCTTGCATGTGCTTGGTATTAAAGAAGGTGATGAGGTCATCCTGCCTTCAGCCACCTTTGCCGCCACCCTGCATGCCGTGCTGTATGTCAAAGCCACTCCGGTGATCGTTGATGTTGACCGGGACACATGGTGTTTATCGGTGGATGCTTTTAAGGCCGCGATCACACCTAAGACAAAAGCAGTTATACCTGTTCATCTTTACGGCAATGCCTGCGATATGCAGGCGATCACATCCATTGCCGGCTCAAAAGGTATTTTTGTGGTGGAAGACGCGACAGAGTCATTAGGCACCCTGATCTCCGGCCGCCATTTGGGCACGTTAGGGGATATCGGATGTTACAGTTTTAATGGGAATAAATTGATGACAACAGGCAGCGGCGGCATGATGGTTGCCCGTTCATCCGCTGTTCTTGATAGGGTAGTTTATTTGATCAATCAGGCCAATCCCCGTCAAGATAGGCAGGGCCATCAGGAAGTAGGTTTCAATTACCGTATGCCGAATTTGAACGCGGCTTTGGGCATGGCGCAGTTAAGCCGCTTTAACGGGTTCATGGCTTTAAAGAAAGCTTTTCATCAAATTTATGAAACTCAATTGGGAAAAAGCGGATGGTGTGTCCTGCAAAAATCCTATCCCGATGTTGAGCCGTCATGGTGGTTTACGGCGGTCCTTTTAAAGAATGCTGCCCAGCTCCTGCAGGTACAGGAACATTTAAAGCAATTTGAAATTCCTTGCCGAGGGATATTTAAGCCGTTACATACGTTCCCGTATGCCCGGGCTTTTCAGAGGGGAAGTTGTGATCATGCCCAAATGCTTTATGAGCGGGGCCTTTGTTTGCCGAGCTCCACTTTAAATACAGAAGAATCCATCGATCATGTATGCGCGGTGATAAAAAAGGTGTTTGCATGAGAGAGAACATTATTGTGATCGGCGGCGGCGGCCATGCCAGGGTCATTATTGATGCCATCGGAAATGAAGGTGCGTTTACAGTGAAAGGTATTGTTGACCCGGCGATTTCTAAAGGTTCCAAAGTGGCTGGCGTTGATGTATTGGGCGGGGATGAAGTATTAAAAGAATTGTACTCGTCGGGTGTTCGGCACGCAATTATTGGGATCGGCACAGTAGGGCAATATGAAGCAAAAAAAGAGATATGCAAAAAACTAAAGAGCTGTGGTTTTATGTTGCCGGTCGTCCGCCATCCTTCAAGTGTGATAGCGGCTGATGCGGTCATTGGGGCCGGGAGCTTCATTGCAGCGGGAGTTGTCATCAATCCCGGCGTTGTTATTGGAGAGAATGCGATCATTAATACACATGCGTCCATTGATCACGATTGTCAAATTGGGGATTATGCGCATATTGCCCCAGGGGCAATTTTATGCGGAGGCGTGAAGGTGGGGCATGAGGTGCACATAGGTGCAGGGGCCGTAGTGGTACAAAATATGCAAATTACGGATAAGGCTTTTGTAAAAGCAGGGTGTCTGGTTGCAAAGGATATCGGGTAAGGCTATGGGGCAGGGACAAAAAGTTTATATCATTGCTGAGGCGGGTGTTAATCACAATGGAGACGTGCAACAGGCATTGCGTTTGGTGGATTTGGCTAAGGCGTGCGGCGCAGATGCTGTAAAGTTTCAGACATTCAAGGCAGCTAAGGTGGCCACTGCCTGTGCGCAAAAGGCTTCCTACCAGTTGAAGACCCAGGCGCGTGGGGGAAATCAGCTGGAAATGTTAAAGCGCCTGGAACTGGACGAAAAAGCCCATCAGAGGATCATTGCCCGTTGCCGGCAAAAAAAGATCGGTTTTCTTTCAACACCTTTTGATGAGGACAGTGTTGATTTATTGCTGAAATTAGGGATGAAGACCTTCAAGGTCCCCTCCGGAGAAATAACAAATGTTCCGTATTTGCGGAAAGTGGCCTCTGTGGCCCCACGGGTGATCTTGTCAACAGGCATGTCGACTTTACAGGAAATTGTTTTCGCCGTGGACGTGATGGTCAAAGCGGGCCTAAAGAAAGGGCATTTGACCGTGCTTCATTGTAATACAGAGTATCCGACCCCTTGGGAAGATGTGAACCTGCGGGCGATGGAGACGATCAAGGAACGTTTGAATGTCAGGGTTGGGTATTCAGATCATACAACAGGGATATTGGCGGCTTTGGCTGCGGCAGCTTTAGGTGCAGTAATCATTGAGAAACATTTGACCGCAGACCGTTCTCAAAAAGGGCCGGACCATCAAGCTTCCCTTGAGCCGGATGAGTTTAAAGCCATGTGTGAAGGGATCCGTGGTATAGAAAAAATGCTTGGGGCAGGCATTAAACTTCCATCACCTTCTGAAAAAAAGAACATGGTCATTGCCCGCCGAAGCATTGTCGCTCAACGGGATATCAAGAGAGGCGAACTATTTACAGCAGAGAATTTGACAGCAAAACGTCCGGCTAACGGCATGAGCCCGATTTTTTGGGACAGGGTCATAGGGCGTCGGGCTAAACGGGATTTTGTGATGGATGAAGGGATTGTGCTGTGAAGAAGCGTATTTGTATCTTTACGGGGAGCCGTGCCGAATATGGGCTATTGCGGCCGCTTATTTGTGCGCTTAAAGAAGAAGGGTCTTTTGATATCCGTCTTTTGGTAAGCGGCATGCATCTCCAAAAAGAACATGGTCTGACGCATCGGGAGATCACCGGGGATGGGATCGCCATTGATGCTTTGGTCAGGATTTTACATAAGGATAATTCGTCCAATGGGGTGGCCCGGGCAGTTGGGACAGGGATCATAAAATTTACAAAAATACTCAATCAATGGAAACCGGATATAGCTATAGTTTTAGGGGACAGGTTTGAAGCCTTGGCCATGTCCATATCAGCCATGCTGGCACGGGTACCTATTGCCCATCTTCATGGCGGCGAGGCAACATATGGCGCTATGGATGAAGCGATCCGCCATGCCATTACCAAGATGAGCCATTTGCATTTTACGTCTACAAAAGAGTATCGTTCGCGCGTCATTCAGTTAGGCGAAGATCCCAAACGGGTCTTTAATGTAGGGGCTTTGGGGATCGATAATATCCGTCAATTGAAGCTTTTGACCCGTGAGGAATTACAGCGCAAGATGGGCTGTTCTTTGAAAGAGAAAAATCTCCTGATTACTTTTCATCCGGTGACATTGCATCCCGGGCGGTCCAAAGGACAATTCCGGATATTGTTAAAGGAATTGGACGGCCTGAAAAATACGCGATTGATATTCACAAAAGCTAATGCAGATATGGAGGGTGAAGAGATCAATCGCCTGATTAAAAAATATGTGGAGGCACATAAAGACAAGGCAGTGGTCTTTGCATCAATGGGCCAAGTTGCCTATCTTTCGGCAATGAAATATACTGATGCTGTTGTAGGTAATTCTTCCAGCGGTATCATAGAAGCTCCTTCATTTAAAATAGGAACGGTCAATATCGGTGACCGCCAGGCCGGAAGGGTGCGGGCAGCGAGCGTTATTGACTGTGCGCCGGCACCAGCAGGTATTAAGCGGGCCTTGAAATGTCTTTACTCTGCCAAATTTCAAAAGAAACTGCGGGCGGTGGCCAATCCTTATGGTCCGGGAGGAGCTTCTGAAAGGATAGTGAACATATTAAAACGCCGTCAGTGGTCGGGATTGTTAACCAAAGAGTTTTTTGACATAGAGACCGCCAGAAAGAGATAAAGTGATGGAAAGACTGAAAAGAGTTTTAATAGGGCCTGCTTATACGATCAAACAGGCACTCAAACAAATGGACGCCATGGGGGAAAAGACTTTGCTGGTAGTAGATGAGCAAGGCATACTTTTGGGCACACTCACGGATGGGGATGTCCGCAGATGGATGCTCAAAGGTAAAAGTTTGACCAAACATCTTTCTTATGCGATGAACCCTAAACCAATAAGGCTCAAGCAGGATTTTGATAAAGAAACGGTCAAGCAGTTAATGGTTGAGAAGCAATTGGAATGCTTGCCTGTCGTTGATGAGAATAAAAAAGTTATCTCTGCTGTTTGGTGGGTCGATTTTTTTGGAAAGGCAGTAAAAAATACAAAGCAATTAAAGGTCCCCGTAGTGATCATGGCAGGAGGTGAAGGATCAAGATTGGCACCGTTTACCAAGATCCTTCCCAAGCCCCTTATGCCGATAGGGGACAAGCCGATTATTGAGATCATCATTGGCCGGTTCATGGATTGCGGCTGCAATGATTTTTATCTTTCGGTCAATTATAAGTCTAATATCATCAAAGCATATTTTAGCGATTTTGACCATCCCTATAAGATCAGTTATATTGAAGAAAAGCATCCGTTGGGCACGGCGGGCAGCCTGCATTTTTTAAAGAAAAAGATCAGGAAAACATTTTTTTTAAGCAATTGTGATATTTTGATCGAGGCAGATTACGCGGATATCCTTAAGTTCCATCAGGAAAATAAGAACAAGATCACCCTGGTCAGTTCCATGAAACATTTTGTCATTCCTTATGGGGTTTGTGAGATTGAAAATGGCGGGACCTTAAAGAGTATCCAGGAAAAACCCGAACATGACTTTTTTGTCAACACAGGGATGTATGTCATGGACAAGGCCGTGCTTGAGGACATACCTCAAGGCAGGCTTTATCATATGACGGATTTGATCGGGGATTATCTTAGTAGAGGCGAGAAGATCGGGGTTTATCCGATCTCGGAGAAATCCTGGCTGGATATGGGACAGATCGAAGTATTACAGGAAATGCTCAAGAGGTTTGAGGTCAAGACATAATAAAAAAGGGACAAAGGGGTGATGAAGTATGGCGGATTATTTAAAATATTTTTCATTACAGGGGAAGAAAGCTTTTGTGAGCGGGGCTTGCGGCCTTATCGGCCGGGAGATAGCTGAGGCGCTTGCCCAGGCAGGAGCGGTAGTTGTTGCCCTTGATATTGATGAGGCCAAAGGCGTCCCTCTTGAAAAATCCCTGCCTAATGGCGGGAGCGTCATTTTTAGGAAATTCGACATTACTGACCTCGATCATTTAAAAGCAAATATTGATTCGCTTGTTTCTGAATTTGGCCGTATTGATATCTGGGTCAATAGCGCCTATCCGCGTACGGCTGATTGGGGAGCCAGGGTCGAAGACATTACCGTGGATTCCTGGCGCAAGAATGTGGATATGCAGTTGAATACCTATGCGCTTTCTTCCAAGTATGCAGCTGAGCTGATGAAAGCCAATGGCGGGTCGATCATCAATTTGGGATCGACCTATGGTGTCGTCGGCGGTACTTTTGGGATATACGAAGGTACAGCGATCAGTCCTGTGAACATGATCTATGCTGCGATCAAAGGCGGGGTTGTCAATATGACGCGGTATTTGGCGACCTATTTTGGGCGGTATAATGTCCGCGTCAATTCAGTCTGCCCGGGCGGCGTCTACGACAGGCATGACAAGACATTTTCTAATAATTACAATAAGCATGTTCCTTTGCAGCGCATGGCTAAACCGGAAGAAATCGCCTGTGCTGTTTTATATTTGGCTTCAGATGCGGCTTCGTATGTAACGGGTGAAATATTGATGGTTGACGGCGGCTGGACAGCGGCCTGATCATAAGAAATAAGGAGACCAAAAGTGTATAAGAAAAGAAAGATATTGGCATTGATCCCGGCCCGCGGCGGCAGCAAAGGGTTGCCAGGCAAAAATATCCGGCCTTTGTGCGGTAAGCCCTTGATCGCCTGGTCGATAGAGCAGGTCCTGGCCAGCAAATATATTGATAGAATGGTGGTGAGTACGGATAGCCCCGCCATTGCCTTGATTGCCCGTAAACATGGGGCTAAGGTGCCTTTTTTAAGGCCTAAAGAATTAGCCACTGATAAAGCTTCCACCATTGACGCCATCGAGCATGCGGTCAATTTTTTTAAAAAGCAGGGGGAAGATTTTGATTATATCGCCCTTTTTGAACCGACCTCTCCACTGCGGGACAAGGAAGATATTGACCGTGCGATCAAACGTTTAATTGATAATGAGGGCAAGGCGGATAGTTTGGTAAGTTTCGGGGAAGTCCACATGGAACATCCCGGTATTGTTAAGAAAATGATCGGCGGATGGATGGTGCCTTATTGCCCTGGTTTCAAGAAAGTTTTTCGCCGTCAGGATTTGGACAAAGCCTATTTCCCTTATGGTGTCATTTATTTGTCCAAAACACGGCATTTATTTAAGACCAGAACGTTTTATCAAAAAAAGACAATGCCGTTTTTCATAGAACGTTGGCAGAATTATGAGGTCGATGATATTGTTGATTTTTACTGTATCGAGGCTGTATTGAAGAAAAAATTAAGCGGAGGTTTATCATGAAAGTCTTACAGTTGGGATTGGGCTCTATGGGCAAACGCCGGGTACGCAATATGCAGGCGTTGGGGATCAAGGACATTGTCGGGTATGACCTTCGTGAAGACCGGAGGGTTGAAGCCCGGAAAAAATACGGCATCGTGACTGTTGATAAATTGACCGGGGATCTGTTGAGCGGACGTGAGGCATATATTATTTCTACTCCGCCGGGCAGTCATAATGATTGCATCAAACTTGCATTGAAATATCGAAAACCCGCTTTTGTGGAAGCGAGTGTCCTTCGAGAGGGGCTTCTTGGTTTTGACCGCGAGGCGAAGCGCAGGAATGTCAGGATCATGCCATCATGCACCTTTCGTTTTCATCCGGCGATCAAGCTGATCAAAAGCCTGGTCCGAGGGGGAAAATTCGGCAAGATCTGTAATTTTTCTTATCATATGGGGCAATATCTTCCGGATTGGCATCCCTGGGAAAGCATTAAGGATTATTATGTTTCAAAAAGATCGACATCCGGCGGAAGGGAAATGGTCCCCTATGAGCTTACATGGATCGTAGACATGATGGGTATGCCTAAAAGTATTTTTGGTTACAAGGGAGGCAATCATGATATGGGAGTTGATATCGATGATACCTACGCGATCGCCATGAATTTCAAAGGTTTCCAGGGGACATTATTAGTTGACGTTGTTTCGCGTTTTGCGACACGTAGCGTCATCATTAATCTTGAAAAAGCCCAGATCCGCTGGAATTGGGAAGACAAGGCCGTCAAATTATATGATGCCGCAAAGAAAAAATGGCAAAAATGCAAGTATCTCAAAGGAGCGGCGGCTAAGGGGTATAATTTGAATATTGTTGAAGATATGTATGTGGAGGAACTGTCCACTTTTTTTAATGCGGTCCGGACCGGAAAACCATTTCCCAATACCCTTAAGGAAGATGTGATGATGTTAAGCATCCTTGAGGCATCTGAAAATTCAGGGACCGGGAAGATCATAAAAAAGTGAAAGGTTTGATAAATATGGATTGTCAAAAAGGCATCAAGCTTTATGAGCGCGCCAAGAAGATCATCCCTGGTGGCACTCAGCTTCTTTCCAAGCGGCCGGAAATGTACCTGCCGGGGCTGTGGCCTTCGTATTATTCAAAAGCAAAAGGCTGTGAAGTATGGGACTTAGACGGGAACCATTATTATGATTTTGCCCAGATGGGGGTCGGTACTTGCGTGTTGGGGTATGCTGATGATGATGTCAATAACGCGGTGGTCCGTGCCATCAGTGACGGGTCGATGTGCTCATTGAACTGTGCTGAAGAAGTTGAGCTCGCGGAAAAGCTGATCGCGCTGCATCCCTGGGCCGGCATGGCCAGATTTGCCAGGACCGGAGGAGAGGTTTGTGCCATTGCCATCAGGATCGCCAGGGCATACTCAAAAAAAGATAAGATAGCCTTCTGCGGTTATCATGGATGGCATGACTGGTATCTTTCAGCGAATTTGGGGGACTCTTCCAATCTGGATGGGCAATTGCTTCCCGGCCTTATGCCCTTAGGTGTGCCGAGAGGTTTAAAAGATAGTATATTCCCGTTTGGTTACAATAAACTTAATGAGCTCGAGGATATCATCACCAAACATGGAAAAGATATCGGGGTGATCATGATGGAGCCGCAACGTGCCGTTGCTCCGGAGCCTGGTTTTCTTGAGGGGGTCCGTAAACTCGCCACCAAGATCGGGGCTGTCTTGATATTCGATGAAGTGACATCCGGGTTTAAGATGAATTTGGGCGGCATCCATCTTATTTTAGGGGTCGAACCGGACATTGCGGTATTTGCCAAGGCATTAGGCAATGGATTTCCCATTTCTGCGGTCATCGGCAGGAAAGAAGTAATGGCGTCTGCCGGGGACAGTTTTATCAGTTCCGCATTTTGGACAGAGAGGATCGGTTTTGTTGCCGCCTTGGCAACATTAAAGAAAATGGAAAAAAATAAGACCCAGGCGTCCCTCGTCCGTTTTGGAGAACTTATTAATAAAGGATGGAAGGATATTGCACAAAAACACGGCATACCCATTCAGATCAACGGAATACCTCCTTTAACTTCTCTGACCTTTAAAACAGAGCATCCTTTGGAAGTCCAGACATTTTACACTCAGGAGATGCTGGCAAAGGGCTATCTCCTGGGAGCTGCTGTTTATACGACCGCTGCCTATACAGACAGCATTATCGCAAAATTTATTTCGGACTCTGATCCTGTTTTTTCAGAAATTAAAGAATCAATAAAATCCGGCGGTATTAAAAGCCGCCTTAAAGGGGAGTGTAAACATTCCGGATTCAAAAGACTCGTCTGAATCTATGACAAGACCGGGAGCATCCAGATATTTCGTCGCCACCACTGCCCTGGAAGAATTCTGGGACACTTCTTATCCTGTCGTGTTTTTAGGGGAATGGTGCAAGCGGTATTCCCGCAGGTCTTACGGGGGGTCGTTTGAAAGCACAACACTCCCGTCTGAAATATCAGAGGAGGGCATATTTGAGGTTATCAGTTATTTACAGGAAGTTTATGAACGGTTATTGCCGGTATTGGCCAAAACTTTCAATGAAATTCACGGGGCCGGCTTTTCAACCCGCTATTGGCGCATTGTCATAGGCCCATGGCTTTTGTTTTTTTTGCATACAGTCCATGATAAATATGTCCAGATAATCAGTTTGAAAAAAAAGTATCCTGATTTTTTCACCACCTGTCTTGATGAGGCTTGTTTTGTGGTTCCCGATGACACGATGGCGTTTGCCAATCTCATGAAAGGGGACGCGTACAACCTTCAGTTGTATAGCCAATTATTTGGTCTTTTGGGTTATAAATTTTCAACGGGAAAAACAGCGGTCAGCCCTGACCATGAAGTTAAAACGTTTTTTTCATTGAAACCAAAAAGATTTCTCAAAAGGCTGGTCTGCCTATTCATCGGCCTGGTTGACAGGTCATCATTGGACAGGAAAAAAGTCATTTTTGAAAGCACCTATTTTCAGAGGCCTGCCTTGCTCAAGTTAATGTTCAAAATGAAAGGGAAGTTTTGGCCGTATGTGGGAAGCGAAAAAATGCCTTCAGATCTTACGGTAGACCATGATTTGAGAAAAAAGATCGGTAGCATTGAATTTGGCGATAATGAATTTGAAAAAATACTTTTGCCGATGATCAGCATGGACCTGCCCCAAAGCATGCTGGAAGGGTTTTCCAGGAACAGGGCGGATATCAGGCAAAAATGCAGCCGGCCTCCCCAGGCAATCATGAGCGCGGTGGGGTGGTATTTTAACGAAGAGTTTAAGGTCTTTGCGGCTGAATGCGCTGAAAGCGGTACAAAGTTATTGGGGGTGCAGCATGGAGGTTCGTATGGGATGTTGGCATATTATTTTCAGGAAGAATATGAATTGGGCATTGTGGACAAGTATTTTTCTTGGGGGTGGACACGCCATGATGCTCACGCCAAGGTCGAGCCTGTCTCTGCGACCAAATTAGTCGACAAAAAGCAAATAAAAAGCCGTGATAAATCAAATGACATCCTTTATGTTACTGATGCTATCGCCAGGTTCACGCTGTTTTATCCCATAAGAGCAGATTACTGGAAGGATTACTTTGTTCAACAGTCTATGTTCTTGTCCCATTTATCGAAAGGTGTGCAGGAACGTTTAGTGATGCGTCCGCACAGAGAAGACAGGGGCATGGACTGTAAAGAGCGTTTTAGGGACATCATTCCCGATGTAAAGATTGAAACATGGGCACAGCCGTTTAGTGAAAGGGATTATGGCCTGTTGGTTTGCGACCACCCTTGTTATTCAACGACGTTCATAGAATCATTGGCTAACAATAAGCCGGTCATTCTTTTTGCCAACCCGTTGTTCGCGGCTAATTGTTTTAATGAAAAAGCCAAAGTATATTGGGACAGGTTAAAAGAGATCGGTGTGGCGTATGATGATCCCTTAGAAGCTTCAAAAAAAGTCAACGACATCTATGATAGCGTTGATGATTGGTGGAACCAGCCCGAAAGGCAAGAAGGCATCAGGTTTTTTTTATCTGAGTTTGGCCGTGTGTCAGTCCAATGGGACAGGGAATGGGCAGCAGTTTTAGAAGAGGTATTGAGCTCTTAATTTCGGAGCCCTCAGAGAAAGGTATGATATGGATTATGGCGCCCGGTTAAAGGCAGTAGCTGAGCATATCGTTTTAGTTGACCTGGAAAAACTTGATAAGGTAAAACATCTGATAACCAAGGCATCAGCCTGCGGCGGCAAAATAATTATTGCAGGCAATGGGGCAAGCGCGGCCATTGCCAGCCACGTGGCGGTCGACCTGACCAAGGCTGCCGGGATCAGGGCAGTCAATTTCAATGAGGCGGACTTGATCACATGCCTGGCTAATGATTATGGCTATGAGCATTGGGTTGAGAAGGCCCTTGATCTGTATGCTGATCCCAAAGACGTGGTCATTTTGATCAGCAGCAGCGGCATGTCCCCGAATATGGTGAACGCTGCTTTGAAAGCGAAGGCCATGGGGCTCAAGCTCATCACCTTATCGGGTTTTCGTGAGGACAATCAATTGAAGAAATCGGGTGATATCAATTTATGGGTCAACAGCCCCCAATATAATATTGTTGAAACGGTCCACCAGGCATGGCTTTTAGCGGTGATTGACCAGATTGTGGAAGAGAAAATAAAATGAGCAAGATACGGTTTATTCCAACGGCGCTTAAAGGGCTTTTTATTGTTGAGCCGCAACCTTTCCGTGATTGCCGCGGCTCTTTTGCGAGGGTCTTTTGTAAGGAAGAGTTTCGTGCGGTTGGGCTCACAAAAGAAATCATCCAGGCCAACCATTCGATAACCGTTGCCAAGGGAGGCGTACGGGGAATGCATTACCAGAACCCGCCCTACGCGGAGGCTAAGGTGATCAAATGTTTGCGCGGGAAGGTATTTGACGTGGCTGTTGATATCCGGGCTGGTTCGCCGACCTTTCTGCAATGGGTTGGTGTTGAGTTGTCTGCCCAGAAGGGGAATGCCGTATATATACCAGAGGGTTTTGCGCATGGTTTTCAAACCCTGGAAGAAAATAGTGAAATGCTTTATATGCATACGCAAGCCTATACTCCGGCTTATGAAGGGGCCATTCGCTATAATGATCCCAAGGTCAAGATCGAATGGCCTTTACCTATTGGGGATGTTTCGGACCGCGATAAAAACCATCCTTTATTAGGGGAAGATTTTAAGGGGATCCGTTTATGAATTGCAGGGGATGCGGGGCTTTGCTGCGCCACGAATTTATTGACTTGGGAGAAGCTCCCCCTTCGAATTCCTTTCTCACAAAGCAGCAGCTGGGGGAAACGGAGATGAAATATCCCCTGAAACTTTTTGTCTGCGGGGGATGTTTCTTGGTACAGTTGGATGAATATAAAAAATCAAAAGAAATATTCAGTGATGACTATGTTTATTTTTCATCGTATTCCCGTACATGGCTTGAGCATGCCCAACGCTACGCGGGCATGATGAAGGAACGTTTTAATTTGAGTGCAAATTCCCTGGTCGTTGAGCTTGCTTCTAACGACGGGTATCTTTTGCAATATTTTAAATCCAGGGGCGTGCCGGTCCTTGGTATTGAGCCGTCTTCGCGTGTGGCGCGGGCTGCTGTCCAAAAGGGGATTGAGACCGTTGTTGATTTTTTTGGGGCTGGCTTGGGAAAAAGCCTGGCCGCGCAAGGAAGGCGCGCGGATGTGATCGCGGCCAATAATGTGCTGGCCCATGTCCCTGATGTTAATGATTTTGTCCGCGGCATGAAGATCCTTTTAAAGCCCGGCGGGGTCATTACAGTTGAATTTCCCCATTTGATGCAACTGGTTGAAAATAACCAGTTCGATACCATTTATCAGGAACATTTCTCCTATTTTTCTTTGCATACGGTCCAGGGGATCTTTGAGAAACACGGCCTTATCCTATTCGACGTGGACATCCTGGATACTCACGGGGGTTCTTTAAGGGTTTATGCCGCCCATGGAGAGGACAAGGCGAAAAAAGTATCTCAACATATTTTAAATTTACTCCGTCTGGAAAAAGACAAGGGCATGCTTTCGATGGACTATTACAAAGGCTTTGCCGGGAAGGTTGAAAAGGTAAGGTCAGATTTCATGGCTTTTCTTTCCCGTGAAAAACTTGCCGGTAAAAAGGTCGTTGCTTATGGTGCCGCGGCAAAAGGCAATACCCTGTTGAACTATTGCGGCATCCGCCGGGACACCATTGATTTTGTCGCGGATGCCTCTGAGCATAAACAGGGGAAATTCTTGCCGGGAAGCCATATCCCCATTATCTCGGAAGAAGGGATACGCCAAACGCGGCCGGATTATATTTTGATCCTTCCCTGGAACCTGAAAGACGAGATCACCGCACAGTTGTCCTATGTGCGCCAGTGGGGAGGGCAATTTGTAATCCCCGTGCCAAGCCTGGAGGTTTTTTGAAGATATTGGTCACAGGAGCTACAGGTTTTATTGGCGCACATGTCATGGAAAAACTTCTCCAGACAGACCATTTGTTGACGGCAACAGGGCGCGACCCTGATAAAGCAGCATGTTTTTCCTGGTTTCCTAAAATTAAATTTATTCCTTTTGATTTGAATGCTTTACCTGACGATAAGAATATCCATGATTTTTTGGGAAGGCCGGACCTTCTAATTCATCTGGCTTGGGAAGGGTTGCCTAATTACAGGTCCATGTTCCATCTTGAAAAGAATTATCCGCTTCATTGCAGATTTTTGCAGAAGATGATCGAGGGTGGACTGTCTTCTTTGGTTGTCACAGGCACCTGTTTGGAATATGGCATGCAGGAAGGGTGTCTTTCTGAGAATATGACAGGAAGGCCTGTCGTTGCCTATGCCGAGGCGAAGAAAAAATTATTAGGACATTTGATGGGGTTGCAGGCCGCGCATGCATTCAAATTTAAATGGGTAAGGCTTTTTTATACCTATGGCCATGGCCAGAATGAAAATGCCATCCTTTCCCAATTAGATAAAGCATTAGAGCGCGGTGATTTAAGTTTTAATATGTCAGGCGGTGAGCAATTGCGGGATTACCTGCCCGTTGAGAAGGCAGCGGAATATATTGTCCGTATTGCCTTGCAGGACAAAATAACCGGGATCATTAATTGCTGCAGCGGCCAGCCGGTATCGATCAGGAAATTTGTTGAGGACTATCTGGGCATGAAGAAAAAAGAGATCAAGCTTAATCTTGGCCACTATCCTTATTTGGATTACGAGCCTATGGCATTCTGGGGTGATACGCTCAAGCTGCAGGAGGCCGTTAGTGGATAACACGCCGGAGCTGATCAGTGTCATCGTCACCAATTATAATCACGCAAAATATTTAGACCAGCGCATGGAGAGCCTTTTAAGCCAGACCTATCCGAATCTTGAGATCATTGTTGTTGATAATTGTTCGACGGACAATAGCCTGGAAGTCCTGGAAAAGTATAAAAAATACAGCCATATTAAAATCGTGGCTTTGGCAAAAAATACCGGTTTTGTCAATTCTTCCAACCTGGGCGTCAGCTTGTCTAAGGGCAGGTTTTTTATCTTCGCTGAAGCGGATGATTATAATGCCCCCTCACAGATCAAGCTTTTGCATCAGGCGATGGCAGGCAATGAAGAGATCGGCGCGGCTTTCTGCCGGAGTTTTCTGGTTGATGCCCAGGGGCAAGTGTTTGATGATGATTTTAACCAAAGGGACCGTTCTTTTAAAAAATTCTGTTCCAAGGACACCTTGATCCCCAGGCGTTTAGCCAGGCGGTTCCTATTGTTTTCTCTCATCATCCCTAATTTTAGCGCGGTCTTGTTTAGGCGGAAATTCTTTGATCTTGCCGACGGGTTGGTGCAGGGGCAGTCATGTCCGGAGTGGGCGTTCTGGTTTCGCATGACCCAATACGGGGATTTTTATTATCTGACAGAACCTCTGAATTATTATAGAAAACATGGGGCCTCATACATGAGTCTGGTGGGGGTGCAGTCAACAGTGGTCCAGATCATGGAGGTGCTCTATACGGCATCCCGTCAAGCTGATTTGAATTTTTGGGAAAGGTTTCAATTTAGGGTCAATATGGGCGTTATCTGGGGCCGTTACAGAAAACCGGATCCTGGGGTTTGGTGGAAAAGTTTTCCGTCGATTTGGCGGCAAAGCTTAAAATATGATAAATTGAGCGTAGTTTTTTTGATGCTGGCTTTTATCAAGAGAAGCACCCAACGCATGCTGGGAATGGGCTAATGGGAAAATATAAGTTATTAGATCCGGTTTTAAGCTTCGTAAGAAATAATTTGAGCTTGCGGCAACGCCGTGCCCTCAGGATAATCCTGGCCAATATTTTTCCTTGGGGCCTTAATACACTTGCCTCAATTTACGGTTCTGATAAATGGGGCGGGCATTTTTATACCACCCATTACCATGAGCATTTCCGTAAATTAAGGTACAAAAAATTAAAAATCCTGGAGATAGGCGTAGGCGGCTATGAAGACCCTCATTACGGCGGGGCATCGTTACGGATGTGGAAACGGTATTTCCCCCAAAGCATGATTTATTCAATAGATATATACGATAAAAGCCCGCTCCAGGAAAAACGGATAAGGATATTCCAGGGCAGCCAGGCGGACGAAGCGTTCTTAAAGAAAGTTTGTGACGAAGCCGGTCCTTTTGATATCATTATTGATGATGGCAGCCATATTGTCAGCCATGTGCTTACATCCTTTAAGACCCTGTTCCCGTTGATGAAAGAAGGCGGGATCTATGCCATTGAAGATACTCAAACATCCTATTGTTCCAGCGATGGGGGCAATAGCAAAGATCTTGATGACCCTAAAACGTCGATGAATTTCATAAAGAAATTGACTGACGGTTTGAATTACCGGGAATTTAATTTACCGGGCTATGTTCCTTCTTATTTTGACCGGCATATTGTAGCCATGCATTTTTACCATAATCTTGTCATCATCCATAAAGGCGAAAACAATGAACCAAGGTATCCGCCTTTATTAAAGGAGGGAAGCTCATGAAGGTTGTCATTCTTTGCGGGGGACATGGGACGAGGATCCGTGATGTTGCCGACGATATCCCTAAACCGATGATCCCTGTCGGCGGTTATCCGATCCTGTGGCACATTATGAAATATTACGCTTCTTTCGGCCATCATGAATTCGTCTTATGCCTGGGCTACAAAAGCCATGTCATTAAGAATTTTTTTCTTAATTATGAAATGAATACCAATGATGTCACCATTGCCCTGGATGGGAAAAAACCGGTCGTTTTTCATAATAAACATAAAGAATTGGATTGGAAAGTTACCATGGCGGAAACCGGATTAAACGCGCTGACAGGGGCCAGGGTCAAAAAGATCCAAAAATATGTCGCCGGAGAAGACCATTTCATGTTGACCTATGGCGACGGTGTAGGCAATATCGATATCAAAAAGCTGGTCGATTTCCATTTGTCCCACGGTAAGGTGCTTACTGTTTCAGGTGTCAGGCCGCCCGGGAGATTCGGGGAATTGATGAGCGACGGCAAGGGCAAGGTCACTGAATTCAATGAAAAGACGCAGGCGGCCGCGGGCCTGATTTCCGGAGGTTTTTTTGTGTGCCGCAAAGATATCTTTAAATATCTTGATGACAAAGAAGACCTGGTTTTTGAGCTGGGGCCCATGCAAAACCTTGTGCGCAAAGGTCAGATGATGGTGTATGAACACAAAGGGTTTTGGCAGCCGATGGATACGTCCCGGGATTATTTACTATTGAACTCCTTATTTAACGAGGGAAAAGCACCATGGGCCATATGGAAATGAACGTATTGCAGCGAATATTCAAAGGCAAAAGGGTGCTTGTCACCGGGGACACCGGGTTTAAAGGTTCGTGGCTCAGTTTATGGCTCCATGAGCTTGGCGCGGATGTCTGCGGCTTTGCATTGCCGCCGGAAAAAGAAGACAGTCATTTTAGCCTTCTTAAATTGGGTTCGGTGGTCCGTCACGTCGATGGAGATATCCGTGATTTAAAACAGGTGCAGGCTATGGTTGATGGGTTCAAGCCTGAGGTCATGTTCCATCTTGCCGCGCAAGCCATTGTCCGGGTTTCTTATCAAGAACCCAAACGCACCTTTGATACTAATGTCGGGGGTTCGGTCAATGTCCTGGAAGCGGTGCGTACAAGTAATTCTTTAAAAGCGGTTGTCTATATTACCTCTGACAAATGTTATAGGAATAATGAGTGGGTGTGGGGATACCGTGAGAATGACGTGTTGGGCGGCCATGATCCTTACAGCGCTTCAAAAGCCGCTGCGGAGATGGTTTTTGCGGCCTACCAGGATTCTTTTTTAGCTTCTAAAAAAGATTTCGGCATGGCCAGCGCCAGGGCGGGGAATGTGATAGGCGGAGGGGATTGGGCGCAAGACAGGATCATCCCGGATTGCATCCGTTCTTTAAAGGAAGGGATACCGGTAGTTGTCAGGAACCCTTTATCGACGAGGCCTTGGCAGCATGTGCTGGAACCGCTTTCAGGGTACTTGACCCTTGCGGCAAAACTTCTTGAGGACCCTAAAAAATATTCGGGATCTTATAATTTCGGGCCCAAGGTGCAGTCGATAAAAACAGTTAAACAATTAGTTGACCAATCGATCGCAGCGTGGGGGCATGGGAAATGTGAGGTGGCTGTGCAGGCCAATGCCCCGCATGAGTCCGGCCTCTTGCATTTAAACTGTGATAAAGCCAACCAATTATTAAGCTGGTACCCGCTGTGGGATTTTGACAGGACAATACTTGAAACGATGAAATGGTACAAGCAGGTCCTGGCCGGCCAATCTGCGATGGCAATCACTAAAGGGCAGATCAATGGTTATATGGAGAGCGCATGATCGACGGTGTGGTGATAACGCCTTTGAAACAGATTTGTGATGAGCGCGGCAAGGTGATGTTCATGCTTCGCCATGACGCGCCGGTATTCATGAGTTTTGGGGAAATTTATTTTTCTTGTGTTTATCCCGGGGCTGTTAAGGGTTGGCATTTTCACAAAAAGATGGTCCTTAATTATGCTGTGCCTCACGGGAACATTAAACTTGTCCTTTATGATGACAGGTCAGGAAGCAAGACACGCGGGGAAGTGATGGAAATTTTATTAGGGGCCGATAACTACTGTCTAGTGACCGTACCTGCGATGATTTGGAACGGCTTTAAGGGGATGGGGACAGAGATGGCGATTGTGGCGAACTGCTCCTCGATACCCCATGATCCCCAGGAAATAGAACGTCGGGACCCTTTTGACCCTGCTATTCCTTACCAATGGGAGTGAAAAAGACGGTGGGCAAAAAAGTTTTAATTACGGGCGGGTTTGGATTCCTCGGAGGGCGCATCGCCTGTGAGGCGGCGCGTCAGGCATCCTGGCAGGTGCGCCTGGCCAGCCGGCGGGATTTTAATTCTCCTTCATGGCTGCCTGAGGCCGAAGTGGCCCCTTTCGATTTATTGAAACCGGAGACATTTGATAACGCGTTAAAAGAAGTACGGGCAGTGGTACACCTGGCCGCCATCAATGAAGCTGAAAGCCGCGAGTTTCCAGAAAGGGCTGTCGAGGTCAATACCTTAGGCACCTTACGTTTATTGAACGCCGCTATCCGCGCCGGGGTAGAGCGTTTTATTTATTTTTCCACCGCACATGTTTATGGCTCGCCGCTGGCCGGGCACATCACCGAATGCTCGCTCGCCCGTCCCATCCACCCTTATGCCATTACACATCATGCCGCTGAAGAATTTGTCTTGGCAGCCCGGGATAAGGGCAGTATTCAGGGGATCGTCCTGCGCCAGTCTAATGGTTTTGGCGCGCCCACTCACATGGGCGCAGACTGCTGGATGCTTTTGGTCAATGATCTTTGCAGGCAAGCGGTGCGGGATAAGAAGATGGTCTTGCGTTCCAGCGGGATACAACAGCGTGATTTTATTACCTTGCATGATGTCGCTCGTGCGGCATCTCATTTCCTGGATTTACCGCGTGACCGTTGTGCGGATGGTTTATTTAATGTCGGCGGGGGCGCTTCGATGAGCGTGTTGGCGATGGCCCAGAGGGTCATTAAATGCTGCCGGGAAACCCTGGGTTATGAGCCTGCGCTTATCAGGCCGCAGCCGGGTGCCGATGAAAGCGCGGTGGATTTAAATTATGATATCAATAAATTAAAGCAGACAGGATTTGTCCTTAATGGTGATAGGGACGAGGAAATTAAACAAACACTGAAGATTTGTGCAGCCATGCATCAGGGAGCAAAGGCGTGAAGGTCTCGGTTTTAATGACCATTTATAACGCGGCGCCTTTTTTGCGTGAAAGCATTGATAGTTTAATGGCGCAAAGTTTTTCAGATTGGGAATTGATCGCGGTAGAAAATGGCTCGACAGATGGATCAGCAGCGATCTTGGCAGATTACAAGGACCCCAGGATACGGGTTTTCCCGTTCCCCAGGAATATCGGACGCACACCGGCGCTCGCCTATGCATTGAGCCATTCCAAAGGTGAATATGCCGCGGTCCTCGACGCGGATGATTTCGCGTATCCGCAACGGTTTAGCCGTCAGGTCGAGTTCCTGGACAATAACCCGGAGACGGTCTTAGTGGCATCTTGGGTTGAGCGTATGGATGAAAAGGGCCGTGTGTTTGGCACATGGGAGCCTCCGGTAAACACAGATGAGCTCCATGAGTGCCTGGGCTGGATCAATCCCATTGTCAATTCCTCAGCCATGTACCGTCGGGAAAATGCTTTGGCTGCTGGCGGATACCCTCAACAATATACTTACGCGCAGGATTTCGCCCTGACATTAGCGTTAGCGCAATACGGCAAACTGGCGGTCATGGGGGAATATCTTTGTAAACTGAGGATTTTTTCTGGTAATATGTCTCATTCATCCAGGCATGCCATTGATGTTGCCGCTGAAAGCATGGCGTTAATGAAATATGCGGGGGAAAAACTTCCTTTGAGCAAGAAAGCCCGCCGCATGAACCGTTGCGCTATCGCCAAATATGAAATCCGGCGCGGTCTGGCGATGTTGAGGGGTGGGGATGTTTTTTTAGGCTTTAAAAAAGTTTTTTCCGCGCTTGCAGCCAATCCGGATGTATTGTGGACCAATCAATTGTTCCGTTCACCTTTTCAGGCTGTTTGATTAAAATCGGGAGGGCCATGAAGCATAAGATAAATGTCGATCTTTGGTTGGGGCGTATCGGCTTGGGGTTGATTTTTTGTTATTGCCTTTTGGCATCCATACTCTATTTTTATTTTGCCCAAATACACCTGACCTTGAGTTTTTTGCCGTTTCCCATTTTTGTGGGTGAGATCACCATGTTCTTATGTTTCCCGTTGCTGGTATGGGTCAGCAGGGACGGCCGATTGTTCAGCCCGAGGGCAATATTCTTCCTGGGCCTTTATTTTGGCTGGGTGGGTATCAGGGCTTTGATCAATTATCATTTCGACGGGCCGCTGACATGCCGTAACGCAGCACTTTTTTATTACCCGATCTTTGCGGTTTTTGCCTATGCATTTTATCAAAAAGCCATGGTCCCCCCAAAAGTGTTGATTGCGCTCGCATTTTTGGCCGCCGGCATTTTATTTTTTAAGGTCATGAATGTCTGGTACTGGTGGACATATGCCACCTTCGTTGTCATTGCTGTTTGGAATGCAAAGTCTGCCCAATGGCGTTGGCTTGGCTGGATATTCATGGCGGTCATTATTTTACTCGGAAAGGAATATTTTTATAAAGGCCCGCGGGCCCATTTTGTAAGCATATTCGGCGCGGTTGTTTTTTTGGTGTCTTATTTTGGGGCTTTATTGGCCAAACGCCGTAATTATACTGCTGTAGGTATTTTGCTTATCAGCTTTCTCCTTTTTATTTTCGGTTTTTTTGTCTTTTCAAACCATAATGCCCTGTCTTCAGTGACCTCATTAAAAGAATTGATCAATACCTATAATGCATTTGAAGAGCGGTATCAGGCACAGCAAAATGGGTATGTGCCTGAAAAGCTTTCGGTGCAACTCTATAACCCTAAAAAATTTAAAGATTTTTTTCCGTCTTCACCCAGTGCAACGACACAACCGGCAGCAACGGCTACAGTAATATCTCAACCGGCAACAACTGCTAAAAAAGTACCGCAGGTGTCGCCATCCGTACCTGTAGTTTCTACTGCCATTCCCAAGCCTAAAGGAATAGTGGAAGCCCTCCTTAGTCCTTTTATGCCTCATTGGCTGAAGAATATTCAAAGCAGCCATATTCGAGAAGGGCGCAGCCTTGATTTGGATGAGACTAATATTGTTTTCAGGCTTTTTGTTTGGCGGGACATGGCCCGTGAACTTATTGACAATCATGCCTGGTGGGGCTTTAGTTTTGGCCATCCTCAACGGTCCAGGTCCCTGGAAGTATTGCATTGGGCAGAATCAGAGTGGGGCAGGGATGGCTGGATCACCCCGCATAATTCTTATTTTCATATTATTTATCGTGCCGGTATCCTCGGCCTTTTTTTGATCGGTGCCTTGTTTTTTATGATAGGCAGGCTTACCAGGGATTTTTTTAATATGAATTCGGTTGAAGGCGGTTTTTTGGTGGGGGGGTTGGTTTATTGGCTGGTATTGTCCAATTTTTTTATTATTTTAGAGTTTCCTTACAATGCCATCCTGATTTGGTCCTTGTTCGGCATTACCCTGGCTTACCGTGATGGGCTTAAAAAACAAAACGAAATCTTCACAAAATGAGAATTTTGATCGGACACAATTATTACCAGCAGCCCGGCGGTGAAGATGCGGTTTTTCGTTCTGAAATCGCGATGCTTAAGAATTTTGGCCATGACGTCTGTGTTTATGAGCGGCATAATGATGAGATTAAACCCGGTATTCTTTCCAGGATCTCCCACGCGGCTTCTTTGCGTTTTTCAAAAACATCTTATGGTCAGGTGCGTTCGCTGATCCGTTCCTTTAAGCCTGACGTGGCCCATTTTCACAATGTTTTTTTTGTCATGACCCCTGCTGTTTTATACGCTTGCAAAGACGAAGGGGTGCCTGTGGTTGTCAGTTTGCATAATTTTCGTCTGATGTGTATCAACGGGCTTTTTTTTAGGGACGGCAAACCTTGCGAAGATTGCCTGAATGGCCCGCGTGTTGCAGGCATTATCCATAAATGCTACCGGGATTCATTGGCGTTTTCCGCGTTAGCGGCAGACATGATTAATTATCATTGGCGCTGTAAAACCTGGGACAATGTCGTTGATCGTTTTGTGGTGGCCACGGAATTTACCAGGAATAAATATGTCCAGGCAGGGATCCCATCAGCCAAGTTCACGGTTGTGCCGAATTTTGCAGAAGGGCCTTCTTATCACGGCACGCAAGGCAAAGGTGATTATGCCCTTTATGTGGGACGCTTAAGCCGGGAAAAAGGCATCGATATTTTGCTGCAGGCTTGGCGTACTATAAAGGAAATCCCTTTGTATATCGCCGGCCAAGGACCGATGCAAAAGGAGATAGAAGCATATATTAAAGATCATGGCTTGGCTAATGTAAGAATGTTGGGTTTCTTGCAGAATGATAATTATTCTAAAGCCCTCACCCGGGCAAAATTCTTGATCGTCCCATCGGTATGTTATGAGAATTTTCCCAGAGTGGTGGCAGAAGCCTTTGCCTGCGGGATACCTGTATTGGCTAACAGGTTGGGGACAATGCAGGAGATTGTGGAGGACGGTAGGACGGGGCTGCTATTTTCCAACGGTGACCCTCAAGATCTTGCCGCCAAAGCCATGGACATGGTTCTTGATGAAAACAGGTATACACTTTTATCTGCCAATGCGCGTCATGTTTATGATTTAAAATATAGTCCGGCCCGGCATTATGAAGGCTTGATGAGTGTTTATCAGGGATTGACAGTTCATGCATAGAAAATTTAATGGTTGGGACGTTTATTTTTTGGGAGTAACCGTAGTTTATATCTTATGGCGTATAAAGATCTTAATGGCACATTAAAGAATTACCCGTTGGCGCATCTTCCTACCTTAGGCCTTCTTATTGGGGCGTTTTCGTTTTGGGTCGAACTTTATTTTATCCGCCTGCCGTTTGGACACAGCTCATGGCTGGCATGGGGGTTATTTATTTTTTGTTTATGGGCATTGCTTGCTTCCCGCCCCTGGCAGTTAAATTTAAACCCGCTGTCAGGGGATGGGCCATTGGCCTTAAGGATCATTTTTGCAATAGGCGCCTTAGCGGGGCTGATTTATTTGGCCGTGGGGCTCTACGCTTCTTTGCTGCCGCCGCACCTGATCCAGGAAAGTGATGCCTTAATGTATCACATAACATTGCCCCGCCAGCATCTCCTGCGTCATTCGTTCGCGCATATTCCCTGGTCTACGCCGGATATATTTTTGTTGCCGCTGGATTATGCCTTAAGCCCTTTTGAGCTGGTGACAACGTGGCCTAATAAATTGATACAATTTGTTTTTTTTGCGGGTTGTCTTTCCTGTGTTTTTCAATTAGTTTATGTTTTATCAGGCCAAGTCCTTCAACGGGCCTGGCTCGGGGTATTAGCTGTCATGGCTTGTCATGCCGTTGCCATTCAGGTAGGTTTGGCCATGTTTGATCTGGTGATGCTGTATTGTTTTCTGGCTTTTATTCATAGCCTTTTGGTACGGCGTTGGATCCTGGCAGCTATTGAATTTGCTTTCTTTTTTTGGTCGAAATCATTCATTCCTTTCCAAATCACGGTTATTGGGATCATCCTGTCTCTGATTATTTTTTGGGCCTTGAAAAAAGGGTTTTCCTGCGACGAGCTGCCTATTCCGGATACCCGTGGCCGAAAAATATTCGTCACTGTTTTTGGGATGGTTTCTTTAGGGATCGCCGTGCCGCATTTGATCAAATCTTTTTATTATACCGGGACTCCCCTTTATCCTTTTGGGATTGGTCTTCTGTCGCCTTTAGCGGGATATGCTCCTGATCATTGGCATTCTATATTGCAAAGAGCGGCGGATTGTTTGTCACAGAAGGATAATTACGGCCATGGGCGTTCCATTTTGGCCTTTATCAAACATTTTTGGTTGATGGCGGTCCCGGAAAAAGGGGTCAATAATGCTTTTGACTATCCTGTCGGTTTGATATATCTTTTGGTTTTGGTGCCTTTTATGGGGCATGTCGTAAAATCTTTCAGGTCCGGGAGGCTGCCTGTTTTATCATTGATAGTGATAGCCTGGTGGCTGACATGGTGGTTTGGTTCTCAACAAAGCAGGTTCTTATTGGTCCCAATATCTTTGATGATTATCCTTACTGTTAGTTTTTTGCCGAGGATCAGCAGGGTATTGATCGTTTTGGTCATCATGGCCTTGTCATTGGAAGTGATTTCTTTGATCGATGCCCATCGCAGTGACTGGGGGAAGCCGTTTTCCAGGGTAATAAGGGATAAAGACATGAAGATGCTGGAATTAAAGCCGCCCGCGGGCGTAGTTGAGGTGGGAGTAGATTTTCCGGATGTTGCTTTTGCCCCGTATAGCGTGAACGTGAGCCACAGTGATTCAATTTATGTAATACATTATTGAGGAAGGCGAGCCGCCCCATGAATTGGTTACAAATTGGAATGTTTTTTATCTATATAGCGGTACTTTTAACTACGGGGATCGGTTGTTTCCAATGGCTTAATCCCCGTCAACGTTGTACCAATAGGATTCTTTATTTGGGGGAAGCCCTGCTTTTGGGAAGCATCCTTGTCATCGGAGAGATGTTATTTCTTTCTTTAGTGCATCTTTATACGGGTTTTTGCTTATGGGGGGCCCTGCTGTTGAATTTTTTTATCCTTTTATTACCTTCCACCCGGCAAGGGTGGGCGATCCTTTTTAAAAGGAAGATACATTGGGATTTCCCTTTGGCTGGTTTTATTATTTTGGTGCTGTTCTTTTTGTTCCGTAATTGTTATTTTTTAGTGGATGTAGATTCACATTCGAGTTATCTTTACGCTCAAAAATTATGGCTGGAACATGCCACCAGCATATTTGCCTCTCCGGCATTGGACATGAGGATATTTACGCCGCACTTTAACGCGGTGCCCTATGCCTTGGGTATGGCTTTCTTCCCCGGTGAACCTCTTTTTCCTCAATTGGTGGTGGCCTTTTGGACAGTCATGGCGGTTCTTCTTGTTTTTGGTTATACCTCTTATCGTTTGGGAAGAGGATATGCTCTGGCGGCTGTCTTATTATGCCTCTTTAATGATCATATGTTTTATTCCGGTGCCAATACCTGCTGCATCATTAACAGCGCGTTGATTGTTTTATTATTCGCCAGTGCCTATAATTTTTTAGAAGCCAGCACCCATAAAGATGCTTTCCGTTTTCTTTTGGCCCTTATTTTCCTGGCCCAATTGATAGCGAATAAATACCAGGTTTTGTATGTCTTTATCATGCTTTTTATTGGGGGGATTTTGCTGCCGAATAATCTATCGCATTTCCGTTCCATTGTTTCTGATCGTAAATGGCTTGGAGGGCTTTGTTTGTCTGTTCTTATTTGTAGCTTTTGGTTTTTAAAGAATTATTTAGCAACGGGGGATCCATTTTTCCCCATTTTTGCAGGGGATTTGGGTACCTTGGGTTGGACCAAGGAAATGGCGGTTGTTTTCAATAAGGTTTACGCCGGCCCATTAACCTTCCCTCAAGTCATGAAATTCTTAAGTTATTTGTTTGTTTGGCCGGGTGTTAATGCCGCGAAAATCACAGGGACGATAACTTTTCTGTTGCCGGTGCTGATGATTTTTTCTCTGCGAAGAAAAGAATTCGATTTGGAACGTTTTAAAGAGATGTGCTTTTGGCTGGGAGCATCGATGATGATCCTTATAGGGCTTTGTTCGGTTAGTTTTGTGGATCCTCGTATTTACCGTTATCCCATCGCGGTCATGGCGGTGGCTGCCGTTTTTTCATTAAAATTCCTGCTGGAGTATTGTTTTGGATTTCGTGGGGTACTGGTTTCCGCCGTTATCCTGCTGATAGCTTTGAATGGTTTTCAAATTATATTTTCTCAAGGGCAGTACGGACGTCCGACGATAAAGCAGAATGTGAATGTCCTTTTAAATCGATTGCATATGAAGGACCTGCTTTCTTATTACTATCCTGATAATATCATTGCTGAAGAAGGGGTGAAACAGAATCCCCGCATGTTTAAGTCTTCGGCGTGGGATACCGGTGTGGGGGGAGTAACGCCATTATCTGCTTATTTATTACCTTCGCGCCCGCAAGTGGGGCTGTGGCACACCACCGTTGTCCGTTGGGATTCTTATAAGGATGTCGATGCAATAGTATCGGACCTTCACAATCAGGGGATTGAATGGATCATGAGGGTGGACCAGGGAAAGCTGATTTTTGAGTCGGATGAAGATTACGCCAAGAGAGCGGTTAAGTTTGACCGTTATCCGAAACAATTATTTTATAACTATGGGTTTCCTCAAGAGCTTGCCAAGGTAAGCTATTAAATTTCTGCCAAGCAGGGGTTTTTCGTATGTAAACCCCCATGATCGATTTCTCCCCACCGTATTGATTTTTTGATATATAATACTTTTTTTAATTATGCTCAAAACCATTTCGTTATTAGGCGTTAATCTCAGCCGGGTTAATCCTGTTTTAGCCGTTCGTCAGATTTGCGAATGGGTTAGAGAAAAACAGCGCACCTATGTCTGTGTGGCACCGGTGGCTACCCTGGTGGATGCCAAACGGAATCCGGCGTATGCCGCGGCAGTTAATGCTGCAGGTATGGTCACGCCCGATGGCATGCCGGTTGTCTGGCTGGCCAAGGCGCGTGGCTGTCGTGATATTGAGCGTACTTACGGTCCGGATTTATTATTGGAGGTCTGTAATCACGGCCAGGACTTGGGGTTAAGGCACTTTTTTTATGGAGGAACAGAAGATACTTTACAGAAATTAGAGCAAAGGCTTCTGGGGTCTTACCCGCAGATATTGATCGTTGGCAGTTATGCCCCGCCATTTCGTGCGGGGATTTGGCAGGAAGAAAAGCAAGTCATTGATCGCATCAATAGTTCTGCTGCAGACATTGTTTGGGTGGGATTGGGATCACCCAAGCAGGATTTTTGGATGGAGTTGCACAGGCCTTTGTTGAATGCTTCTGTGATTGTTGGAGCAGGCGCTGCTTTTGATTTTTGTTCGGGAGCCAAACCCCAGGCTCCCCGGTGGATGCGGGACAGCGGCTTAGAATGGTTTTTTCGCCTTTGCACTGAACCCGGAAGATTATGGAAACGGTATTTGATCGGCAACAGCCTGTTTTTGATTTATGTGATCCAGGACTCGTTTAAAAAGTCCCCTAATTTATGAAATTACCGCGGCTTCAACCCATTTTAATTATCAGTATTTATGCAGCCATTGACGTGGTTTGTATTGTTTTGGCATTTTATCTCGTATTGCTTTTCAGGCCCCAAACCGTGCCTTTCAGTGTTTCATTTCAATCTTTCTTTTCCTCAGCAGATCCTTTTAAATTGTTGTTCATGGTCTGGACGCTTTTGATTTTATTCTTCCATTATACCCATGGCCTTTACCAGACCCGCCGTGAACAATTAGAGAGTTTAGAAATTTGGGAAGTTGTTAAATCGATCTTTATCTCAACCCTGGCCATTATCGTCCTGGCCTTTTTATTGAGGATCCAGGATTTTCCCCGTAGTGTGATGATACTCAACGCGGTGGTGATCACGGTTTTTTGTTCCATTTGGCGGGTGTTAAAAAAATTATTGGTCAATTATTTGGTCAGTAATGGCTACAATAATTTTAACACACTGATCGTCGGTGCCGGGAAAACAGGCATCTTGCTGGCCAATGAAATCAGCAGGCAGCCGGCCTTAGGTTTGAAGATCAGGGGGTTTTTGGATGATAATAAGGTCGGCAACTGTGAGAAGTGGCCGGTATTGGGAAAGCTCGAAAGCCTCAAGGAGATCATGCACCGGGAATTTATCCAGAAAATTTTTATCACGATCTATCCTGAGCACCAGTCTTTCATCAAGTTACTGGAAACAGCGAGGGAACAGGGTTTGGCCATCAGGGTGGTGCCGCAAGGCTATGAATACATGGCCCACGATTTTATTAAATTTAATATCGGGATCATCCCTATCCTGGAATATTCCGATATTGATGTCAATTACCGCCAAAGGCTCAAGAGAGTATTTGATTTTGTGTTATCATTGGGGGCCATGGTTTTTCTCTTGCCGGTATTTATAGTCTTGGGGGCACTCATTAAATTCGACAGCCCCGGCCCGGTTTTTTACCGCTCCCGGCGCTATGGCCGTAACGGGCACATGTTTGACATGTATAAGTTCCGCAGCATGGTCACTAATGCCGACGATCTTTTGGCCCATCTTAAAGACAAGAATGAGGCGGATGGCCCTATTTTTAAGATCAAAAAAGACCCCCGCATTACCCGTATAGGGTCTTTTTTACGGCGCTATAGCCTTGATGAATTGCCGCAAATATTGAATGTGCTTAAAGGGGACATGAGCCTGGTGGGACCGAGGCCGTTTCCCATTGACCAGCTGGAAAAAGAAGACCTGCGCCAGTTAAAGCGCTTAGGGATACGTCCCGGTATTACGGGGCTTTGGCAGATCAGGGGACGCAGTGATGTGTCTTTTGATAAATTATTGCGCTGGGACATCTGGTATATCAAGAACTGGTCTTTTTGGCTGGATCTCTATATTCTATTCCAAACTTTTCCGGTCGTCGTCAAAGGTAAAGGGGCATACTAATGAAAAAAGCATTGATCACAGGCATTACCGGCCAGGACGGTTCTTATTTGGCCGAGTTTCTGATCAAAAAAGGATATGCGGTTTATGGCATTATCCGCCGTTCAAGCAGTTTTAATACCCAGCGCATCGACCATATTTATCAGGACCCCCATGAAAAAAACCGTAAATTGAAATTGGTTTACGGCGACTTGAACGATGCCAGTTCATTGAATTTACTGATCAAGAATATTTGTCCCGATGAGATTTATAATTTGGGGGCACAGAGCCATGTGAAGGTGAGCTTCGAGGTCCCGGAATATACCGGGGAAGTGACGGGTCTGGGCACGACCCGCCTTTTGGAAGCCATCAGGGACTCCGGGGTCAAAACCAAATTTTACCAGGCATCATCGTCGGAGATGTACGGTCAGGCGGCCCAAGCCCCTCAAAATGAGCATACTCCTTTTTATCCGCGCAGCCCTTATGGCGCGGCCAAGGTCTACGCGTATTGGATGACGGTCAATTACCGTGAGGCCTATAATATGTTTGCCTGCAACGGCATTTTATTCAACCATGAATCACCCCGGCGGGGAGAGACCTTTGTGACCCGAAAGATCACCATGGCCTTGAGCCGCATCAAACTGGGGCTTCAAAAGAAGTTATATTTAGGAAACCTGGAAGCCAAGCGCGACTGGGGCTTTGCCGGGGATTATGTCGAGGCCATGTGGCTGATGCTGCAGCAGCCCAAGCCCGATGATTATGTGATCGCCACCGGTGAGACCCATTCGGTGCGTGAGTTTCTGCAGGAAGCGTTTGATTATGCCAAGCTTGACTGGAAAAAATATGTGGTCATTGATAAACGCTATTTGCGTCCGACCGAAGTGGATTTACTTTTAGGTGATAGCTCCAAAGCCCGTCGTCTCCTGAAATGGAAACCCAAGGTCAATTTTAAACAGCTGGTGCGCATGATGGTTGACAGTGATATGAAGGTCGTGCGGCAGACCATGTACGGATTGAAGGGAAAATAAGTGCCATTGCGAGCGAAGCGAAGCAATCTTTTTTGGAAAGACAAACGCGTGATAGTCACCGGCGGCGGGGGATTTTTAGGCCGGGTGGTCGTTGATCAACTGAAAGCCAAAGGCTGCAGGCACATCACAGTACCCCGATCAGCCCGATATGATTTACGTAAAACTTCCGCTATACGCAAGCTCTATACCCAAGCGCGTCCTGACATGGTCATTCATCTGGCCGCTGTCGTCGGAGGTATCGGGGCCAACCGTGAAAATCCGGGAAAATTCTTTTATGATAATTTGATGATGGGCGTTGAATTGATGGAACAGGCCCGCCGGATGGGTGTCCCTAAGTTTGTGGCTATCGGCACCATTTGCGCCTACCCCAAATTTTGTCCGGTGCCTTTTAAAGAAGACACTATTTGGGACGGCTATCCTGAGGAGACCAATGCTCCTTACGGGTTGGCCAAAAAAATGCTCCTGGTGCAATCGCAGGCTTACCGTCAGCAGTATGGATTTAATTCCATTTACTTGTTGCCGGTCAATCTTTATGGGCCCGGTGATAATTTTGCCGTATCCAGTTCACATGTGATCCCGGCCCTGATCCGCAAGTGCGTTGAAGCCAAAGCGCGCGGGGACAGGCAAATTATAGTGTGGGGGACAGGGCGTGCTACCCGTGAATTTTTGTACGTGGATGATGCAGCCCGCGGGATCATCCTGGCCGCTGAAAAATACAATAGTTCTGAGCCGGTAAATCTGGGTGCCGGTTTTGAAATTTCCATTAAGAAATTAGTCGTCCTTATTGCCAGGTTGACAAAATTCAAAGGCGAGATTGTCTGGGATGCCGGAAAGCCCGACGGCCAGCCAAGGCGCTGCCTGGACACAACACGCGCCCGCAAAGAATTCGGATTTGAAGCCAAGGTATCCTTCGAGGCTGGACTAAAGAAAACCATTGCCTGGTACGAACGCAATCCTCTTTAGTGCGGGTATTTATGAGAACATTGTATTTTCTTCTCAGGCACGCTCGCCGAAACCAGCGTTTCGGCATCGCTAGTCACCAGGCTGCTTTACCCCGAACTGAACGTTCGGGGACCAGCTAAAGCAGCCTTCTACTACCTTCGAAGAAAACACAATGTCCTCATAAATAGGTTATCTATGATTGCGTGCATTGTAAGGGATAAATTTAGCCCTTACAGTGCCTGCTGCCTAGAGAAAGCTCAAATTGACAAAACAGCGTTCTTGGTTATAATACTGCGATTTATAAATATATATAAAGATTAGACGGGAGTACGATTATGCAGAAAATGACTGTGCGGGACATTAATATTAAGGGCAAGAAGGTCATTATCCGCCTGGATTTTAACGTTCCTTTGGATGAATCCTTCCATATTACCGATGACCGCCGTATTATAGGGGCTCTACCGACCATTCAATATGCCTTGAGTAATGGCACCGCCAAGGTCATTCTGATGAGCCATTTGGGCCGGCCCAAGGGAGCTGGCTTTGAGAAAGAATTCTCACTTGCCCCTGTGGCCAAACGCCTGCAGGAATTGTTGAAGGAAAAAGTGCTCCTTTTAAATGACTGTGTGGGCCCTGCGGTTAAAGAGGCGATTGCTAAATCTTCCGAACGCGTTATCTTACTTGAGAACTTACGTTTCCATAAAGCTGAAGAGAAAAATGACCCTGCTTTTGCCAAAGAATTAGCGTCTTTGGCAGATGTTTATATCAATGATGCTTTTGGCACCGCACACCGCGCCCATGCTTCGACCGCGGGCATAACCGCTTATTTACCGTCGGTAGCAGGGTTTCTGATAGAAAAAGAACTGCAGTATTTGGGCAATGCCATTAATAATCCGAAACGTCCTTTGGCGGTTATTTTAGGCGGGGCCAAGGTTTCGGATAAGATTGAATTGATCAAGAATTTGATCCCCAAGGCCAATAGTATTATTGTTGGCGGCGGGATGGCGTATACCTTTTTAAAAGCCCAGGGCATTGCCATCGGTAACTCCAAATTGGAAAAAGATAAAGTTGATCTGGCCCGTGAATTGATGGAACAGGCTAAAAAAGCAGGCGTTGAATTTGCTTTGA
>Ga0206818_1066_pt1 | contig 30670 bp, 25 predicted proteins | sample Alteio_BWOrgCont_86_FD_152881 | JGI IMG/M metagenome (GOLD analysis project Ga0206818, IMG submission 152881) | Enriched cells from forest soil in Barre Woods Harvard Forest LTER site, Petersham, Massachusetts, United States -... | ecosystem: Environmental > Terrestrial > Soil > Temperate forest >...
CGAAACAGCAGATAGGCAAAAAATACGCCGATGAGCGTAAAAAAGTATTCCCATTTGACGGGCTTTTTTACCGTGTAATGATAAAGTAAAAGAAAAACCGGAAGAAACACGACGCTTTCTTTGGTAAAGAGGGCCAGCAAATACGCCATGATCATGCCGGCAAGATAAAACCAGCGGAAAGGGCCTTCGGTCAAACGGATATACAGGAACATCGCCGCAAGCATAAGAAATATGCCCAAAGGATCGCCGCGGCCGGAAATATAGGTCACGGCTTCAGTATGGACAGGATGGACTAAAAAAAGAAGGCTGGTCAGTAAAGCGAGGATCCGCTCCTTAAAAATGAGCCCTATAACGGCAAAAACCATAAATGCGGTCAGGATATGCAGTGTGATATTGACCAGATGATAACCGCGCGCATCCAGTTTCCAGAGGCTATAATCAATGGCGTAACTGGTGATCTGCAGCGGACGGTAAAACCCGTAATGCTTGCCCCCGCCCGCGCCAAAATCACTGGTAAATATCTTGGCCGTATTGCCTAAATCTTTGATGTAATAATTATTCTCAACAAGATACTCGTCATCCCAGATAAAATGACCATTGATGGCAGAGGAATAAATAGTAAAGCCGATGACGGTAAGGACAAGAAGGACAACGAAAGAAAAAACCTTATCGTTATAAAAATGCAGCGGGCCTGCATGCATGCTCTTGGGATCCTTTGTTTTGATAGGAATATCCCCCAATTAGACCTCGAGCCCAGACAACATTAATTTAACGCCATGCGATGCTGGGCTATAGCCAAATCTCTTTGGGTTTGAAGATTCATCCAGAACTCAGGACTTGTTTTTAGAAAACGTGCCAATAAAATTGCCGTTTCAGGGGTCATGTCCCTCTTTCCATTAATAAGCGTATTAATGCGCTGAACCGGTACTTTGATCGAACGCGCCAACCCAACCTGAGAAAGTTTCTTAGGAATAATAAATTCTTCAAGCAATATTTCACCAGGATGGACCGGTAAACGGTATTTTGGGATCATACTGTCCTCCTCAATTAATGGTAATCGATAATTTCAACTTCATAAGCATTGCCATCTCTAAACTCAAACACTAAACGGAATTGATCATTGATACGGATGCTATACTTACCTTTCAAACGCCCCTTGAGAGCCTCCAGGCAATTAGCCGGCGGAGATTTCAGATCCATCAAAGTGTGTGCCGCATTCAAGAGATCGAGTTTCCTCTGCGCTACTTTCCATATGCTTTGCGGTATTTTCCTGGCCTGCTTGGATTCCAAGCCGTCATAAATATCCCGCGTAGATTCAGACAGAAAGGTAATAATCATATCTGTTGAAATGATACCATATTAACGTTATCTGTGCAAGTAGTATTAACTCCTGAAATAGAAAATCATTATTGGACCAATAGCGCCCCACCCTTTATACCTGAAAAGGATCATTGCTCCTGGGTGATTTTCTTGGCAAAGGCTATGCAAGCTTTGATGTCCCAATAAAAATGGTCATCGCCGACCATCTTGACAATGCCTGCTTCCTTCATGACCTTGAGCGGATGGGCATGGACCCCTGAAAAAATGACTTCCATTTTACTTTTTTTAGCTTTTCTCAATAGATCTTCCAAAGCACTTATTCCTGTGGCATCGATCGCCGGAACAAAACGCATCCTGAGGATCAGGGCCTTGGGCCGGCGTTTCATTTGATTAAGCGTGTCCCTGAACTTATCAGCTGCCCCGAAGAAAAAGGGGCCGTTGATCTCGAAAATTTCTATACCCTCCGGAATATTAATGGCATCCATCATTTCCGGATCAAGCACCCATTCATCCTTGTCACTGCCCTGGTTAAGGTAGTTAACTTCAGTGACATCAATCATCCGTTTCATAAAAAGAAAAGCTGCTAAAACAATGCCTACTTCAATAGCGACGGTTAAATCCACTAAGACTGTTAAAAGAAAGGTCGTGAGCAGCACCATGATATCGCTTTTGGGACTACGGAATAATTTAGCGAACATGGACCACTCACCCATGTTGTAAGCAACCAATACCAGAATTCCAGCCAAGGTGGCCATTGGTATTAAAGACGCCCATTGTCCTAAAAATATAAATAACACCATCACTGTCAGGGCATGGACTATCCCGGAAACGGGAGTTTGCCCGCCATTTTTAATATTGGTCGCGGTGCGCGCTATAGCCCCGGTTGCCGGCATACCGTTGAATAAAGGAGAAACGATGTTTGCAATGCCCTGGGCGATTAATTCCATATTGGAACGGTGACGACGCCCCGTCATTCCGTCAGCAACTACGGCAGACAGCAATGATTCGATACCGGCTAATAAGGCAATGGTCAAAGCCGGCGGAGACATTTTAACAATGATATCCCAATCAATATGAGGTATATGAGGAGCCGGAAAAGAATGAGGCACGCTGCCAAAGCGTGTGCCGATGGTTTGCAGGGGCCAATGAAAAATATGAACGATCGCCGTGGTGACCAAAATAGCGATCAATGGACCCGGCAGTTTGTCAGTAACCCTTCGCCAAAACAAGATAATCAAAACAGTAAGCATGCTGATTGCCAGGGCATATCCGTTAAATGCAGTGACATTTTGGGCATAGGCAATCCATTTACCTAAAAATCTTTCGGGCGTATGGAGTAATTGCAGACCGATAAAATCAGGGATTTGGGAAGTAAAAATAATGACCGCAATGCCGCTGGTAAAGCCAATGATCACAGGATACGGGATGAATTTAATGACGTCCCCCATTTTGGCGATTCCCATGAGGACAAGCATGGCTCCGGCCATGACGGTGGCGACGCTCAAGCCGTCATAACCATATTTTTGAACAATGCCAAAAACAATAACGATAAAGGCACCTGTCGGGCCGCCAATCTGTACGCGGCTACCGGAAAAAGCCGAAATCAACAAACCCGCGATGACCGCAGTAATCAGTCCTTGTTCGGGTTTAACACCCGATGCAATGGCAAAAGCAATGGACAAAGGCAAGGCCACGATGCCGACGATGATACCTGCCCAAATATCCTGTCCGAATATTTTGGCGCTGTAGCCTTCTTTTAAAACTGTGACTAATTTCGGTTCAAACTCACGATTCATTTAAGATCATCCCCACGCGCTAAGTCCACGGATTTCATGCCTGCCTCACTTTTTTATCCACCATGCGCATAAAAAAATCCAAACTGCCGGGCGTAAAATTGACTACTACCGGAAAAGCAAATAAAAAGAAACTCAGGGAAGAATGAAAAAAACCTGCAATGATACCAAGCACGGCAAAAGCCGGCGTCAATAACATGCGTACCGTTGATTTCATTATCAAATGCGGCGTTACCGTTTCATGGACGGCCTGCGGATCATTAAGCGTTAATCGAAACATCAAATAATGGACCATGCTAATGACAATGATGTTAAGCCCATAAATAGCAACAGCGACGGAATTCATCGGGTACTCATCAATCAAATAAGTTGAGAACGGGATCAGGACGATAAGGCATAAGAATAAAATATTCAAATAAGTCATGGAACGATTGGCATGTTTGGCAAAATAATGAAACAGCCCGTGATGGGCGATCCAATACATCCCTAAAATAGCGAAACTGATAAAATAACCACGGAACATAGGCCACATCTTCAATAATTGACCAAGGAGTTCATGCCCGTTTCCCGGCTGGGTTAATGCCGGAATTTTGACAAAAAAAATGAGGAAGGTCATCGCCACGGAAAACAACCCGTCACTTAAGGCCTCGATACGGCTTTTATTCATATATGTACCGGTATCATTCATTCTTTCCCAACCCCATATCATAAGCCGCACTGCGTCCACGGCCCTTAAGAAGACGCAGAACGCCTTTTTTAACAAGATCCGTGATCTCACGATAAGCCGTGGCCCTGCTGACCTTGGCCAACGAAACATATTTTCTCGTAGATAGCCCTCCCTGAAACTCCCCCTTGCCTGTATCCAATAGACGATTAATTATCTTGCGTTGACGTTCATTAATGATTGTCTGGCTATGTTTTTGCCAAAATTCTGCCTTAACTATAACTTTCCCAATAATGGTTTGAGATCTCTCCATAGCCCGTATTAAACATCCTAGAAACCATACAAGCCATGGCGTGATGTCTCCATTTCCCTTAGAGACCTTTTCCAATACATCATAATACATTTTTCTCTCTTCCATAATTTGAGAAGAAAGACTATAAAACCTCACAGGAATACCTTCATCCTGAGCTAAAGCCATATCCGTCAATACACGCGCAATCCGCCCATTACCATCATCAAAGGGATGGATTACCACAAACCAAAAATGAGCTATGGCAGACCTCAAAAAACCTTCTGTTGACCCCTGACTTTTCTTAAACCAAAGAAGAAACTGCCCCATCTCTTGAGCGACTTGTTCACTTGGCGAAGCTTCATAATGGACCTTATGACGTTCCATAGGACCCGAAACAACCTGCATAGGATTATTGCGCCACTTGCCTACCCGAATTTTACTTAAACCGGAATAACCTGTTGGAAACAATGCCGCATGCCAACTAAAAAACCTTTCAGCATTTAAAGGCTTCTTATAATTCCGGGTTGCATCAAGAAGAACTTCCACCAATCCATCAATATGCCGATCAACCTCGCCTAAACCCGCATAAGACAATCCTAAGTGCCTAGCTACGGAAGACCTGACCAAATCCCGATTCAGAATTTCGCCTTCTATCGCAGATGTTTTAACCGCCTCTTCAACAAGAACTTCAGCCTGCGCCTGAGACGTTAACCTTTCCCCAAAAGCTTTACCTCTAGACAGAATTTCCCCTTGAGTTCTTCTTGCTTTTGACAAAAGAGGCAGAAGCTGATGACTGTCCCATGAAAAACTATTCCAATTTTGATGCTGCCATATATATTTCACAAACAATCCTCTCCTTTAATCGCTTCACTAATTGAAGCAATTATAACATTTTATTGCTTCATACGTCAACTTAATTCTTGAATTAATCGCTTCAAAATATGAATCAATTAAAGGGCCTAATCTACGCATGATCACGAAAGCAAAAAATCCCTACAATAGATATTGTAAGGATCTTTATGCTTAACTGCGCAGATACTGCAACCAATCTAAAAGAATTCGAATTTGTAAAAATGGCGGAGAAGGCGAGATTCGAACTCGCGAGACGCTTTCACGTCCACACGCTTTCCAGGCGTGCGCCTTAAACCACTCGGCCACCTCTCCGTACCAAAACCTTACTATTGCCAAATATATCCAGAAAACGGAAAGGTGTTGTGCAAACTTCCACAATAAACAACCCAGAAAAAGTTTGCCCACCTCTCCGTTATGAACTTGCTAAACTGCTGTAGAGCTGATGTCTCTGCTCTTTGATACGGCTGTCTTCCAAATACTGATCGTAGGGAAGGCCCATTTTATCGATGTACCCGCCGGGGGTCAATTCGATGATGCGGTTGGCCGCTGTTTGGACCAGCTGATGATCGTGTGACGAAAATAAAATTGTCCCGGGAAAAGTTTCCATACCCTTATTTAAAGAAGTGATCGCCTCCAAATCCAGGTGATTGGTGGGCTCATCAAGGATGACAACATTGGCATTGGTCAGCATCATGCGGGCCAACATGCAGCGGACTTTCTCGCCACCGGAGAGGACCTTCACTTTTTTTAAGCTCTCTTCTCCCGTAAAAAGCATTCTTCCCAAAAATCCGCGCACAAAATTCTCGTCCTTCTCCACAGAATACTGACGGAGCCAGTCAACGACATTCAAATCCACTTCAAAATATTTTTGATTGTCCTTAGGAAAATAGGCCTGGGTCGTCGAAACCCCCCATTTAAAAGAACCGCTGTCGGCTTTTAGCTCCCCCATCAAAATCTGGAACAGCGTTGTTTTGACCAAGTCATTGGGCCCCACAAAAGCAATCTTGTCCCCCTTGTGCGCATGCAGGGAGAAATTCTTAAACATCAATTGACCGTCGATGGACTTGGTCAGATTCTCAATATGCAAAACATCATTGCCGGCTTCGCGTTCCGGCTTAAAATTGATAAACGGGTATTTGCGTGACGATGGCTTGATCTCATCCAGCGTCAGTTTTTCCAGGATCTTTTTACGGGAAGTTGCCTGGCGGGCCTTGGAGGCATTGGCGGAAAAACGGGCGATAAAATCCTGCAATTCTTTGCGCTTGTCTTCTGTCTTCTTATTAGCATCCGAACGCTGCCTTAAAGCCAGCTGGCTGGCCTCAACCCAAAAGCTGTAATTGCCTGAAAACATCTGTATTTTACCGAAATCAATGTCGCAGACGTAGGTGCAGACCTTGTCCAAAAAATGGCGGTCGTGGGAAACCACGATGGCCGTATTCTCAAAATTAATTAAAAATTCTTCCAGCCAATTACAGGTGTCCACGTCCAAAGAGTTGGTGGGCTCATCGAGGATCAAAATGTCCGGATTGCCGAACAAAGCCTGGGCCAAAAGCACCCGCACCTTTTGAGAACCTTCCAACTGTTTCATCTGCTGCTGATGCAAATCTTCACTGATGCCCAGATCACTCAAAAGTTTACCGGCCTCGGAATCCGCGTCCCAGCCGTTCATCTCGGCGAATTTCCCCTCCAGCTCAGAAGCGCGCAAACCGTCCGCATCGCTGAAATCAGGCTTGCTGTAAAGCTCATCTTTTTCTTTCATCACCTTATACAGTTCTTTATGCCCCATGACAACTGTCATGAGTACCGTCACCTCATCAAAGGCGAATTGGTCCTGCTTCAATACTGAAATGCGCTTGCCCCCGGCGACACTGACGGCACCGGAGGTGGTGTCCAAATCACCGGACAGGATCTTTAGAAAAGTGGATTTGCCGGAGCCGTTGGCACCGATAATGCCATAGCAGTTGCCGGGATTAAAAGTAATATTAACCCCGTCAAACAGGACGCGCTTGCCAAATTGTAATGATACGTTATTAGCGGAAATCATAAGAGCCGAAATTATAGCACAACAGCCTTCAAACGCCAACGAGATTCCTTTATCTTGCTTATTTGCCGAAATAATGCTACTCTGATTACCTTGTAATTTAAAATTAACACCTGCAAGCAAGCTTCGTACTCTCTTACCGAGTACTCCTAAAGGTCGCAGCATTATAACCCTATAAGTAAAACGAAGATTTTTGCCTGCACAAATGCAGATATATTTATCTATACTGCAAGAAAGCGAATCATGTCACAGAATGAACAAAACTTTTACGGGCTGGGTATTGCTCCTGCAATCCTTAGCGTCATCGAACGTTTGAAATTCACCGTTCCCACCAAAATCCAGTTCCAAGCGATCCCCATAGGCCTGCAAGGCCAGGATGTCATGGGTGTGGCCCAGACCGGGACAGGCAAGACCATGGCTTTTGGTATTCCTTTAATACAGCGCCTGGCCTCCATCAAAGGCCGCGCCCTGATAGTCGTCCCCACCCGTGAATTGGCCATCCAGGTGGATGAAAGCCTCCGCAAAATCGCGACCGCCGTCGGGCTTAAGACCGCTGTCTTGATCGGCGGGGATTCCATGGGCAAACAGCTTCAAACTCTAAAATTACAACCGCGCATTATCATCGGCACACCGGGCCGCCTGATCGACCACATGCAGCAAAAAACTCTCAGTTTCCACGATGCCCATATTTTGGTATTGGATGAGGCTGACCGCATGCTTGACATGGGTTTTGGGCCCCAAATCGCCCAATTGCTAAAACAAGTCCCGAAAGACCGCCAGACCATGCTGTTTTCCGCGACCATGCCTGAAGCGATCATGAATATAGCCCGTAGCTATATGAAACTGCCCGTGCGCGTGGAAGTGGCCCCTGCCGGCACCATGGCGGACAAGATCACCCAGGAATTGTTTATCGTCAAAAAAGAATTAAAAAATGAATTATTGGAAAGCATGCTGGCTAAATATAAAGGCTCTGTCCTTATCTTCTGCCGCACCAAATTTTCAGTGGCACGCCTGACTAAACAATTGCGGGCCATGCGCCATAACGCCTCGGAGACCCATTCGGACAGGTCCCTGGGCCAGCGCAAAGAAGCTTTGGAAGGTTTTAAACGGGGAAAATACCGGATCTTAGTGGCCACTGATATTGCCGCGCGCGGTATTGATGTCATCGGCATTGAGCTGGTCATCAATTATGATTTACCCGACGATCCTGAGAATTACGTCCACCGCATCGGCCGTACCGGCCGTGCCAGCTTAGCCGGGCATGCCGTGTCTTTTGCCACCCCTGACCAACGCCTGGACGTCAAGAATATCGAGCGGATCATCAACCAAACGCTGCCTGTGGCTGACAGCCATCCGACGATACCCTTGGAGAAATTCCATCATCCTAAAAGCCCGGTGATGGCCTTCTCAACTCCCCGCCGCATGCGCATGCGACGAAGATAGAAGCAGACGGACTTGTTGGCCTTAAATTACTCTCTCGTTACCGCCATCAATGGGGATTTGAGCGCCGGTGGTTTTATTGAAGGCCGGGCCTGCCATGGCGCAAACCAGGCCTGCCACGTCATTTGAAGTGATTTCTGTATGCAGGATATTATTGGCCTTATATGCTTCAACAGTAAGGCCGTAATGTTTCGCGCGTTTTTCCAGAACTTCCCTGGTCCATATCGCCGTATCAAAAACCTGATTGGGATGGACCATATTAACGCGAATGCCTTTTGATCCCAATTCCAAAGCCGCTACCCTGCCTAATTGTGTCAGCCCTGCTTTAGCAACGGAATAAGCGCCCGCACCGGGCCCCGGCGCCGGGACATTCTTGGATGCGATGATGATAATCGTCGGGTCTATGCCGTGGCTTAAATAGGGAATTGCTATCTTCATCAGGCGCTGGTGGCTGGTCAGATTCAATTGCATGCTCTTGTCCCAGGCCGCTGGGTCCATTGATTCAAGATCCATGCTCGATGGGAAATTGCCGGCATTGCTGACGATGATATCAAGGCCGCCGAAACGGCGCACCGTGGATTCTACGGCGTTTTTAATGTCTGATTCCTTGGTGACGTCGCAATGGATATTAAGACAGTTAAAAGATTGCTTCGCTGCGCTCGCAATGACACTACTCGTGACGTCGCCCCCATTGGGCCTTTTGACACTATAGGAGATATCTAAACCAACCACATGGGCACCGCGAGCTAATAAACTCTCTACGCAGGCTTTGCCTATGCCTGAGGCGGCACCGGTCACCAATGCTATTTTACCCTGCAAGCTCAAAGGCTTCGGGTTCTTGGCTAATTTAGCCTGTTCCAACTCCCAGTATTCGACATCAAACAAATCTTTTTCACCAACCGGCTTCCATCCGCCCATGGCTTCTGCCCTTTGGATGGCCTGCATGGTATGGTCCGTGATATCGCTGATGATTTGGGCCTCACCCAAGGACCGCCCGAAAGCAACAACGCCGTGCCCGGGCCATACTGCCCAGCGCGGGGCCAGATCCAGGCATTTTAAAGATTGCTTCGTCGCTGCACTCCTCGCAATGACAGTGGAACTATGGCGGTCGAAATATTTTTTATATGCTTTGGCGTATTCATTAATGTCCGCTTCGATATTTTTACTGATGACCACCGGTTTTGGTTTGGTGCGGATCACATGGTCAGGCGTCAATGTCCCCCGCGCAGCCAATTTTTTGATCCCGGGCAATTGGCTAAAGGCCATGCTCTGTTTATCTTCTTTTAATAAAGCCACGACCGCACCACCTTGGACACGGCTGACGGTTTGGCGCAGGCGGGATAATTCTAATAAAAGATTGCTTCGTCGCTGAAAAACGCTCCTCGCAATGACACCAATATTAGACTTTCTGACACCGAAAATAAATCTTTTAGTGACATGTTGAATATATTGCTCAGCTTTAGTAACCAGCCGGATATGATTTTCATAGCTTTCTTGGGGACTGTCGGCAAAGGTAAAAAGGCCGTGGTTTAGCAAAACGATGCCGTCATATTTCGACCAATCAGCCCCGAGAGTCATTTCATAAACCTTGCGCGCTAAAATAAATCCCGGCATGACATAGGGCACAATAAGCACACGGTCGCCAAAAACATCCCTGATGCGCTTTCTTCCGTCGGGTGTATTGGTGATGGTCACCACGGCATCGGCATGGGAATGGTCCACGTAGGCATAGGGAATAATGGCATGAAGGATGGCCTCGACGGAAGGGTTAGGCGCATTGGGATTGATCATCGCGGCCCTTTGCTGGAGCACCATGTCTGCATCCGTCAATTCTTTGATAGCGGCCATGCGCAACAGCGTATCTATCTTAACTGCCGCAAACCCCCCAGCTTCAATCGTGGCTAAATCCCAACCGCTGCCTTTGATATAAAGCACCTGCTGCTCCACCCCGAAAAAATCCCGGACCTGTGTCTTGACCGAGGTGTTCCCACCGCCGTGCATGACCAGGCCCGCATCCTTGCCTAATAAACGCGAGGTATAAACACGCAAGGCCAGCGGGTCCTGGGCTGATCTTTTGGCTTCCTTATCATTCCATAAACTTTTCATTGGTCTTTTTTCTTTAAGATAATGTACTGTTCGTTCTTTTTAGCCAGCTCATCGCTGAAATTCTTTACCCCTGCATAGCCTTGCACGGGGATGGCGGCGCGTTTGAGATGATAAATATTTTCCACGGTGATCGTTCCGTCACCCCTCGTATATTTGCTTGTGACCTGCATAAAATCCGTTGCCAGGCTAAAATCCCTCGGCACAAAGCTTATTTCTAAACTATTGGGGATATGGTAGGTATTGCGGCTGATGATCAAGGAATTCGTAGGGATAAAAATAGGGTAGCTCCTGTTATCTTCCGAAAAATCAGGAATATCTCCCTGCGGTTCTTCCTTTAAAAGGATCATGTCATTGGCTACCTGATAAACTTTGGAGGCCGCGTATTTAAAATCAAATTCAAGGGGCCCGTAACGGTCTTCCAGGCCCTTTACATCATGGTCTGTTATTTTACCACCCTGGGCAAAGGTGGCTTGCAAATTATTGAAGAATTTCTGTTTGCCGGCATCGCTGGAGGCATCCCAGCTGTTTTTCATATCCTGGGAAGCTTCCACCGGCATTGTTACATGGACTTGAAAATCAGCGGAACCATCGTCGGTCAAGGTGATATCACTGGTTGACACCACGGAATGGGAAGACTCATCAGCAATGGGAACGTTCCCAAAATGGTAAGAATCAGGGGTGATGACAAGCACATAGGCATTGTCATAGCTTGAAGGCAATTCTCCCAGGTCAAATCCTTTGGTTTGCGGGTCCACGAAATATTTCCGCCCGTCAATATTGACCTCTAATATCACGCGATCGAAAACCGAAGGATCAGGCAGCCGGTGCTGCGGATCGCCGTTAAACTCGCCGCTGAATAGACAGATATTCGCGTCAATGCCGGCCATTTTCAGCATTTGCCTGGCCAATACAGCCAAATCCTTGCAATCCCCATAATGGTCCTTAAAAATATCGCTGGTGGCATGCAGGCCGACCGTATGGTCCCCCAAACCCATGGACACATAACGGAAATCATCCTGGATGAATTCCAATATGGCATGCAGCTTGTCTTTGGAGGTGGTTTTACCATTAACCAATTCCAGCGCTTTGGCAAAAATAGCCGGGTCCTCGACCGTATTTTTATCGACCGAAGCACGCCACCAGTCAGCCACCTGTTTCCAATCCGTCATGGATGATAAAGACAGGACCCCTATTGTTTCGTCAGGAGGAGGCATAAAATCCTCATCCTCGCTGTAATCAGTGTCTTCAAATATAAAAGAATATTTGACCGTACCGTTGGTTTTATCGATCAGCGGATGTTTATCATTATTGTAAGCCTGAAATTGGATGGATTTATTTTCAGGAAAAACATAGGTGTAACGCGCGTATTTTGTAGGTATGTAGGGATAGGTCACCTCATCCCAAAATTGGCCGGGGATCTCTTCCCTGAAGATTTTCGTTTTGACCCTCACGTCAATGATCGTGCCGATTTTTACCGGAGGCAAGCTGATGACCTTAAAGCGCATATCGGCATATAGCGGTGATTGATCGTAGGCCGGCAGATCTTTAATGTCCGTGGCCTCGAGCTTCCTGCCGTCAGGCGTTTCTATAAAAGCTTCAATATCCGTGATCTCTTCGCGGGATTTATTATAATAAACAGGCCACTGCCCCAGGCTTTTGGCCGACTCTTTCTGTATTTTGACACGGGCATGATAATCTTCATCAAAAGACCAGTCATCATGGACAACCGTATCTGTTTCAGCTAAAAGACCGATGTAGGGCTGATCACTGTTTCTTTCTTCCCAGGCATTGGGATTCACCACCTTGTCTTCAATTTTACCTAAATCCTGCGTTATGGCCTGGGTGCGGTCAAGGGTCGGCGTTTGTGCCGATACATAGGCTGAAAAAAACGGCAAAAACAAAAGGAATATGAATTGTTTCATGAACCGTAAAACCCGCTCATCCATCAGAATATGCCGCTGGTTCAAAGGCTGCTTGAGGACAATGCCTTCCAGCGTCGTGCAACGGCTTAAAGCCACGTACATCTGCCCGTGCGAGAAAGTGCCCCAACCCACATCAATGATCACGCGGTCAAAAGTCTGGCCCTGGGACTTATGGATCGTCACCGCCCACGCCAACTTAAGAGGATACTGCGTAAAATAGCCGATGACCTTGGAGCCCAAAGAATTGTTCTCTTCATCAAAATAATACTGGTAAATTTCCCAGGCATGTTTTTTGACATCGACCTCGGTCCCGTTTTCCAACTCCACCATGATCACATCATCCCCTTCGGTGTCAGCGATGATGGAGGTGATCTTTCCCAAAGATCCGTTGACCCAACGCTTATCAGGGTCATTGTTGAGCATCATCACCTGCGCGCCTGATTTAAGCTCAAGGATTTCCGGGGTCGGCAGGGATTTACGCTCAAACTCGCCCGAAACAGCGCCCTGATAAATCCTGGGAAACCCTGATAAGCCCTGCAGGCGCTGATTATTGACCTTATCCGCCAAAGAATTGGTCGTGGTCAGGACAATATAAAAATCTTCCGATGAAAATTGATGTTCCGGTTTGAAACGGCGGTTGAGCGCCTCCCAATGATGATGCTCAACGCTGTCGTCCCTGACAGCATTAAGTAAACGGATAAAATGCTCGTCTTTTTGACGATAGATTTTTGTCAACTGCATGATCTTAAAATCAAGCGATCCAAAGACTTTTGAGGAGAAAAAATAGGGGGTGGGATAATGGGTCTTAAAAATATCTTCTTCCCCCCGCCCTACCACCGGAGGCAGTTGGAAAAGGTCGCCGAAGAATATCATCTGGATCCCGCCAAAAGGCCTGTCATAATGCGGGCCATAGAGACGCAAAAAAATATCCACACAGTCCATGAGGTCTGCCCGCACCATGGACACCTCATCAATAATAACAGCATCAAGCTCCTGATACATTTTCCGCCTGCGTTTGCGCACCGGTATGTCCCCCACACTTTCAGGGGTCACATCAGGCTTAAAACCAAAAAAAGAATGGATGGTTTGGCCTTTAATATTGATGGCCGCAACACCGGTGGGAGCGAGTACCGCGACGTTCTTGGCTGTTTTGGCGCGAAAATACTGCAGTAAGGTTGATTTGCCGGTGCCTGCCTTGCCGGTAATATACATATGCCGGCCGGTATTTTCCAGGGCCTCAAAAGCAGAAACGAATTCTTCGTTAAAATCAAGTTCAGCGAAATTCATCATGGGGACATGGCATCCTGCAAGGCGCGATGCACTTTCAAATTTTCTTCACGGCTGGTGATGACTTCTATGATCGTTGACGTTTGGGATTTAAGCGCCTCGGTGTACGCTTTTTTAAAATGCTTGGCATCCATGGGCTGGCTGTAATTGAGTTCAAACATGGATGCCGCGGCGGACAATGTATAAGAATGCGGCGTCCCCCAGAATTTTTCAAAACCTTGCTTGAATTCAGCAATGGGTAAAAAAGAAAATATCGCCCCCCCGCCGTTATTGAGAAGAACGATGATCAAGGGTATGGGTAAATCACGCAACATAGCCAGGGAATTCAAATCATGCAAAGCCGCCAAATCACCGATCATAAGCGTCACCGGCTTATACAATCCTCTGGCATAGCCGGCTGCTGAAGCGATCACCCCGTCGATCCCGCTGGCCCCGCGATTGCCGTTAACTGACACTGCCTTCCCTTTAAAATCCGCATAATTATTCATGTCGCGGATGGGCATGCTATTACTCAGGAACAATCCCTGAGACTCAGGGATAAGCTGAGAAACCAAACGGGCGATACGGGGTTCGCTGACATGGTCATTCCTTGCCAAAAAGCTTTCAATGGCACGGTCCGCCTCTTTGTCGGCCTTGGATAAAAGCTTAAGCGCGGCAGAACTTTTGCGCGGCTTGATAAGCCCTATTACTGTCCGGATAAAATTGGTGACACTGGCCTCTATGCGCAGGCTCACCTGATGATTGGGGTCATTGCGTAAGGCATGATTAAGCACCATGATGTATTCAGCAGGGTTTGCTTTTTGAATAAAATCATAATAGCGCTGGGAAGTCATCCGCCCGCCTAAATGCAGCACGCCGTCAAACGGCAATTTATCTGAAATTTTATCGGATAAAAACAAATGATCAAAATAATGGACAAGATTTGGATGGCTTTGCCCCAGGCGCAGGCCCGAAGAAAGGTCCGCGAAAACCGGCCAGCCTAATTTCTCAGACAAATCCAATACCAATTGAGCTTCATCAGCTCCCCCGATTTTTCCGACGACAATGACGCCATTCTTAATGGCATTCAAACGCGCGGCAATTTTCTTAGGCATAGGCAAAGCAATAGACTCAAAACCAGCCACATAATCCGTATAAGGTGCCGAAGATTTTACCCAGCGGTCTAACGGCTTGATATAGGCCTTAAGGTCTTCTGTTGTGGGAGCCAAGGCCAGGGGCTGGCGGAACATGCAATTGATATGAACGACGCCATGATGGCGCACGGCTTGATACCAGGCCTGATCGATCGTTGTCAGGACAAACTGGGGATTGATTTTAATGTCCGGGCAGGGCATGTCCGTGGCCCACTGAACATATTTGCCATATAGCCCAACCTGGTCAATGGCCTGCACGGCGCCTGTCTGCCTTAACTCCGGCGGGCGATCTGCAGTTATCACGATCAACGGCAACTTTTTCTTTGAAGCTTCGATCACCGCCGGAAAAAAATTAGCCGCAGCCGTACCTGAGGTGCAAATTAACACAGCCGGCTTTTTAACGGCAGCGGTATAGCCCATGGCATGAAAACCCAGGCCGCGCTCATCAAAATGAACAAAGCTTTTGACTTTTTTGTTTTGCGCCAAGGCAATGACCAAAGGTGAAGAGCGCGAACCCGGAGCCACACAAAAATAATCCACCCCGAGCCGGGATAACTCTTCAATGATGAGTGTGCCCCAAAGATGATTAATGTTAACGAAGTTCATAACCCCTTTTTGACGAGCAAGAAACAGGGAATATTTGGATGATCTTTATAAAATTGCTGATTTTATTTTCCACTTCATCCCACTCACTACGGGCCTCCGAGCCGCGCACGATCCCGGCCCCGGCAAAGACAGACAAATTCTTTCCGCGGACCAGGCCCGAACGTATTCCCACCACAAATTCCGCCCAATCCAAACCAACATAACCTATGGGCGCGCCATACCAGCCCCTGGAAAATCCCTCAAGCCGGCGGATCATGCCCATCGCTTCTTGTCTCGGGGTCCCTCCCAGTGCCGGAGTCGGATGAAGTAATTGTAAGATATCTTCATCATTGATGCCATCTTTTAATTGGCCTTGAAATTTAGTGATCAGATGATGCCCGTTGGCCAGGGTCAGAATGCCCGGGGCCTTGTCCCTGTTAAAAGCCGTACAAAATTCTTTAAAAGAAGCATCAATGGCATCGACAACAAGTGAATGCTCATACTTGTTTTTATCGGAATCCTGCAACTCTTTGGGGTCTGTTGATTCAGGCATGGTGCCGGCCAAAGCCTCGGATTCGATGCAACGTGCGTAACGGCGAAAAAGACGCTCAGGTGATGCCCCCAGAAAAACTGTTTTCTTAAATTGAAAAGCGAAATGATAACTGTTGGGAGTAACCGCCTTTAATTGCCGCAGCATGGCCCAAGGATCAAGCTCCTGTTTAAAATGAAGAGAGGTTTTACGGGCCAATACGACTTTTTCGACGGAGGTATCGGCAAGGATACGCCCCACATCTTTTTTCCAAAGCTCCTGGTCAGGCTGATCGCTTCTTCTTAAAATCGCCGTATTTAAAGAATCCTTCCGCCCTTGCGGCTGAAGGGGAAACCGGATCGCCGCTAATTGCCTTAGGATACTCTTGATGTTTTCCCGCCCGGTCAAATTACAACAAAATATCATTTTACCGCTTTGGGCAGCCAGTTCAAAACGGGGGATGACAAAACGATAAGCGCCGAACTCCGCCCATTCAGCATCGGCGAGGCGCTCATCAAAACAAAAACCCCCGTACCATTGCAGATAAGGGTATTGGGGGGACAAAAAATTGCGCAGCTGTTTAAAGACATTCTTGAAATTCCCCAAACTCCTGCCGGTGACACAGACAGCTTGTCCTATGCCGGCAATACTGACGGTATCGCTTTGATTGGCCCCGTAAATCTTAACACTGTCCTTCTGAAGCGATAGCCACGAAAGCATGTCCACCGGATCGATCTTGATCTCAATACGCTTAATGGATCTGGATGGCTTGTAAGCAGCTACAAACGAAGACATCTGTTCTTGGGCTTCTTGGGGGGAAAAAAGATTATTTTTGGGCGACATAGATGGTGGCGGCCCCTCCCATCAGGGGATGAGGTTCAATGTTAACAAATCCCATCTGTTTTAAAATTTTACAAAAACGGTCTCCGTAGGGAAAGGTCTGTATCGTCTGGTTTAAATAAGTATAGGCCTTAAAATTCCCGGAAAACATAAATCCGACCAAAGGCACAAAAGTTTGCAGATAAAGCCAATGTCCTGCCTTAAGAAGAGGATTTTCAGGTTTTGAAAACTCCAGGATCAAAACCCGTCCGCCTTTTTTCGTGACCCTGTACATTTCCAAAAGCGCCAGACGCAGATCCGGGATATTACGGATACCGAAAGAAATGGTTACACAATCAAAAGTCCCGTCGAGAAAGGGCAGGGCTTGCGCATCGCCCTGCTGGAGCATCAGGCGGTCGTCCAAACGCTGACGCTTGATTTTCTCACGGCCGATCTCAAGCATTTTGACCGCCGGATCCACCCCATAGCCGCGATGGACCTTTGGGTTGCCTTTTGCAAGCGTGATCAAAACATCTGCGGTGCCCGTCGCTAAATCCAAGATCGTTTGATTGTCGGAATCGGCCAAGAATTTTTTCAAAGCATTGCGCCAGCGGATATCCTGCCCCAGCGAGAGCAAACGGTTTAAAAAATCATACCGCCCGGCAATGCTGTTAAACATTTTCCAGGAGTCGGATTTGGACAAAACCAGATTCTTCTCAGTTTCCATAATAAAGCCTAGGTACGTTTTTTTAAGAATGATTCCAAATATTTTTTAGTGCCCTGTAATAAGCCGCCGACATAACAAGACTTAAGGGTGGGTTCATAACTGGCCAAAAATTCGCGGGCAACTAAAACAGAATGTTTAAAACCAACGGCGCGAAAAGCCGGATAATCATTGCCTTCTTTTGACCCGTCATCGCCTATATACACCATATCCAAATCATGGTAGCGCCGTGATTTGTCATGGATTATCTCCAGGGCATGTTTTCGATACGTAGAAACAGGAATGGCCTGTCCCTTTGAATTCACATACACTAATTCAGCTCCGCCGTTACCCGCGATCAGGACCCGGCAATAAACTTCAGGAGGCAAGACAGGCACCAAACGCTTAAAGGTGCGGTTAATATCATTGCCGGAAACCAGCATGAATATGCCGCCGGCCTGTAAATAGGCGCAAAGGGCGTCCCTGGCCGGGCTTTCCGCCAGCGTCGGCAAAGAACCGACGCGCGGGCCGTCATAGATCGTACCGTCCCCATCAGCAGCAATCACCGTTTTACTTTTTCTGCTGTCAATATGCTCTCCGGGCCGGTAATCCATTTCTTTAAGAACATCTGCGAAAGCCCCCTGCAAAAAACGGACGGGTAAGGATTTGTCCACCCCATCCACATTAAACTCAATGGAAGATGTCCCGGCTAATTTTAAATGGATACCGAGTTTCAATTCTTTACATTTCTGGGAAATTTCCCTGGCAGCCTGGGCGCGCTTAAAGCCCCAGATACCCTTGGCCACCATTTGCGCAGCCCCTTCCTTTGTCTTTCCGCGCACCTCGATACGCACAGGATGATTGGTGGCTGAGTCGGTATGGGAACCGTACGCAAGTAATTTATTGTCCGAAAAATTCCGGGGGTTGGCTTTAAAAGCATTGATGGCCATATACGCCTCACCTCTATAGCGTTTGGCATCAGCTTGGGACAAAAAATTACGGATGGCCTGGCCGCTCAGGCGGGTAATGGTCTCAAGATTTTTGGGGCTTATTAAGGTTAACATATCAGGCATGCTCTTTGACTTTTGCCCCGCTGATATAGCTGACGATATCGATAAAATCTTTCATTTTCTTGGGGTCTTTTTTCCCCGGAGACTCCTCTACCCCGCTATTGACGTCAACGGCATAGGGTTTTAATTCGTTGACCGGTTCAATCACATTCTGGGTATTTAAACCGCCGGATAGGATGACCGGCACTTCACTGGATGATTTGATCTGCTTTAAAACATTCCAATCGAATGTTTTTCCGGTGCCGCCGTAATTATATGGGTCATAGGTATCAAATAAAAAGGCATCCACTTTAAAGGGTTCAACGATCTTAGGATCAAAATCCGGCCCCACGCGAAAGACCTTAATGATCTTCACATTGTAACGTTTAAGCCTGTGGGCGAAATGATGGTCTTCTTCCCCATGCAATTGCACGGCGCGAAGCCCGCAATGATCAATAATGTCGCGCATGGCCCCGGCATTATGGTTGACAAAAACACCGACGGGTGTGATAAACGGCGGCAAGGCATCAATGATCTTTTTGGCCTTAAACGGGGAAATATAACGCGGGCTTTTTTTATGAAAAATAAACCCCAGGGCCCAGGCACCGGCACGGGCCGCCCTTTGGGCATCGAGCTCACTGGTGATCCCACAGATTTTAACGCGTACCATACATCACTTCCTTTATTTTTGTACCGATATCAGGCGAACGCATGAAGGTTTCACCGATCAATACGGCATGAGCTCCGGCTTCTTCGACGCGCCGGATGTCTTCATGTGTTTTAAGGCCGCTTTCAGCCACAATGACGATGCCTTTGGGGATTTTAGGGATCAAATCCAGGCAATTATTTAAATCGACCTTGAGATCCTGTAAATTACGGTTATTGACGCCGATAATTTCAGCGCCAAGCGAAACCGCGCGCTTGACTTCAGCTTCATCATGCGCCTCAACCAGGCAATCCAACCCCAAACCATGCGCCAACTTCATTAATCCGTTCAACTGCTTATCCGGTAACATGGCCACAATCAAAAGCACGGCAGAAGCCCCGTAAAAAAGCCCTTCATAGATCTGAAATTCATGCACAATGAAATCTTTCATCAGCAACGGCACCGGGCAATTTTCGCTGATCTGGGCCAGATAAGAGAATTTTCCCAGGAAATATTTATCTTCCGTTAGAACAGAAATGGCCGCTGCTTTATTCTTGATATAGATCCCGGCGATTTTAACGGCATTAAAGTCTTCACGGATCAGGCCGGCCGAAGGAGAAGCTTTTTTGACTTCGGCGATGAGATTGATCTGGCCTTTTTTAGATATGGCTTTTTTAAAGACTTCATACCGCCGCTGCCCCGTGGCTTTCATGTGCTTGATCAAATTCTCATAATAGGCTTTCTTGGCCGCCAGGACCTCTAATTTATGTTTGGCTATTGTTTTTAGAAAATCAGCGGACACGGTTGGTGAATTCCTTTAGTTCTTCCAGCTTCCCGATGGCGCGCCGGGAATCAATGGCGTGCTCTGCCATGCGCATGCCCTGCTTCAAATTATCCACTGCCTGGGCCGTATAAAGCGCGTAAGCGGCATTAACAACCACAATATCACGCCGGGGGCCGCGCTCGCCTTCCAGGATATCGCGCACAATAGAGGCATTCTGAGCGGCATCGCCGCCCTTTAAGTCCTCTATCCGGACGCGGGCAATCCCCAGCTCATCAGGGTCAATATCATAGCTCATTATTTCCTGCCCGTTAAACTCACAGACAAAAGTTTTATCGGTGGTGGTGATCTCATCAAGGCCGTCATTGCCATGCACGAGCAGGGCGCGCTTGAGCCCCAAATTTTTTAATACCTGGGCCATAGGTTCAAGTAATTCAGGGCTATACACCCCCATCATCTGATGGGTGGCTTGCGCCGGATTAGTCAATGGCCCTAAAATATTAAAAATGGTTTTCACCCCTAACTCCTGACGGGCAAAGGCGACATTCTTCATGGCCGGATGCAGGCGCTGGGCAAATAAAAAAGCTAAACCGATCTTATTCAAACATTCACCCAAATGTTTTTCTTCGATATGGAGATTCACGCCTAAAGCTTCCAGGACATCCGCGCTGCCGCATTTGCTGGAAACGGAACGGTTGCCATGCTTGGCAACGGCGACCCCGCTGGCCGCCACCACCATCGCCGCCACCGTGGAAATGTTAAACGTGTCTTTATGGTCGCCGCCGGTGCCGCAGGTATCAAGGATGACCTCATGATGGGTCTTGACCGGCACAACAAATTTACGCATGATAAGGGCACAGGCCGTGATCTCTTCGACCGTCGGGCCTTTTTTATTCAGGGCCAGTAAAAAATTCTTGATCTCTTCCAAAGGCACCTGGGCCGACATGATCAGCTCCATGACCACCGTGATCTCGTCATGGCTGAGATTGTCCCCTTGCCGGATTTGGTCGATGTAGTCGCGCATCATAGGCGAAGAAAATTCTTGAGGATGTTCATGCCCTGTTTGGTCAAAATGGATTCCGGATGAAATTGCACGCCGTAGATGGGATAGGTTTTGTGCTGGACACCCATGATTTCCCCATCGTCAGTGGTCGTGGCGGTGACGGTCAGGCACTCCGGGACATGCTTGGGGTCAATGACCAAGGAATGGTAACGGGTCGCTTCAAAAGGGTCAGGCAATCCTTTAAATATTCCCCGGCCATTGTGTTTGATCATGGATGTCTTGCCGTGCATGAGCCGTTTGGCATTGATGACCTTGCCGTCAAACGCATACCCGATACCCTGATGCCCCAGGCAAACGCCCAGGACGGGAATTTCAGGGCCCAATTGTTTGATAATATCAATGGAAATGCCCGCGTCTTCCGGACGGCCCGGCCCCGGGGAAATGACGATTTTCTCCGGCTTCATTTTGCGGATTTGGGCAATGGTCAAGGCATCATTACGGAACACTTCCACCTTGGCCTTGAGCTCCCCAAAATACTGCACAAGGTTGTAGGTAAAAGAATCGTAATTATCGATCATTAGAATCATAGAACCTTCTCATAACCCGGTTATGTGGTGGTTATTCTTTCTCCCGGTAAACTTTGGCGCCTATGCCGGTCAATTTTCCGTCGAGATCTTCATATCCGCGGTCGAGATGGTAGATGCGGTAAATTTCTGTTTTTCCCTTCGCGACCAAGCCTGCAATCACCAGGGCCGCTGAAGCACGCAGGTCAGAGGCCATCACAGGAGCGCCGTATAATTGTTTAATCCCCTCGACAATGGCCACACCGGCATCGCGGCGGATCTGGGCGCCCATGCGGTTTAATTCAGCGATATGCATAAAACGGTCCGGAAAAACCCGGTCAGTGATAATGCTTACTCCGGGTGTAATGGCCATCAAAGCCATGTACTGGGCCTGCAAATCCGTCGGGAAACCGGGATGGGGATGGGTGACAATATTGGCCGGACGCAAAGTCTTTTTGACCTTGACACGGACGTCTGCCCCGTCTTTCTGCACGTCAACGCCGATCGATTGCAATTTATCGATCAATGCCAGTAAATGATTGTAGTGGGCGTCACGGACGACAATATCACTTTTGGCGGCCGCCGCCAAAAGCAAGAATGTCCCTGCTTCAATACGGTCAGATGCCATTTTATAACTGATCCCGTTTAATTTACGCACACCATTGATAACGATCCGGGGTGTGCCCTGCCCCTCAATTTTCGCCCCCATGGCACTTAAAAAATTCCCCAGGTCTTCAATTTCAGGTTCACACGCCGCTGATTCAATAATGGTCTCTCCGTGGGCCAAAACAGCCGCCATCATCACATTGGCCGTGGCCAACACCGACGATCCAAAGGTGCCGCCGAGATACATTTGTGAGCCTTTGAGCTTACTGGCCGTGGCGATCACATACCCGCCGTCAAAATCCGCCTTGACACCCAAGGCCATAATACCCTTCATATGCAGATCAATGGGGCGCACGCCGATAACGCAGCCGCCGGGCATGGAAACCTTGGCCCTGCCCAATTTGGCCAGCAACGGCCCCAGGACGCAAAAAGAACCGCGCATGGTTGAAACTAATTTATAATCCGCCACATGATTATTGGCACTGCCGGAAATAATCACTTTATTAGCGCCGATCTCAACAGTCTTGCCCAATGACCGCAATAATTTGCACATGGTCAGGGTGTCGCGCAGTTTAGGGATATTACGTATCTCGCAAACGCCGTCGGTCAGCAGGGTAGCTGCTAAAATCGGCAGGGTTGCATTCTTCGAGCCGCTGACCCTGATTTCCCCCTTAAGGGGCTTGCCGCCTTCAATGATAAACTTTTCCATGAACCCTCCGCTATACAGTTAAGATGTCGGGATAAATTTCTTCCGCTAAAATGCTAATTGCTACTTACTGATTCCTGGATAAGTTAGGAGCAAAAGCACGCATTTTAGCTCCAGAAACTTATCCCGACATCTTAACTGAAATTATCCTTTCGCGTCCTGCTAAATCTTGAATAATTTCTATATTTGAAAAAGCCTTCCGGGTTTCAATAAGCCCCGTTATGGCTTCTGCCTGCCCGTCGCCAAACTCCATCATAAGGCAAGCGCCCTTTCTTAGCAAGGGAGGAGTATATTTTATAATAATCCTGTAAAAATTCAAACCATCTTCTCCGCCGTCCAAAGCCATGGCAGGCTCTTTTTTGACATCCCGGGGCAAAGTACTCAACTGGCCGGTGGGAACATAGGGCGGGTTGGATATGATCAGATCAAATAATTGATTATTACAAGCAGAAGCCCAGGGGCTCTGGCGGCTCTGCAAAGAGACAAGCAGATCATCACGGATAAATTGTATTTGGCCCTCCACCCCATGCCGCCTGGCATTGGCGCGGGCAAGTTCCAGGGCCTGCGCAGAAACATCAATACTGACAATTTGTGACCGAGGAACAAATTTGGCCAAGGCGATGGCAATATTGCCGGAGCCGCAACCCAGATCAAGGGCAACGCCGCCCTTAAAACATTTAAGTGCCGCATCAACCAACTGTTCTGTTTCAGGCCTCGGGACCAATACCGACGGATTGACCGTTAACTCTAAACCCATAAAATTGCAAGTGCCCAAAACATACTGCAAAGGCTCGCCAGCAGCTCGCCGACGTTTATAATTCTCAAATTGCTCCTGCTGAGCACAAGTTAATTTGAGCTTATCAATAAGCAAATCAATAGGCCGGCATTGCAAAATATGGGTAAGTATAATTTCATCTTCAGTCATAATATAGCGTCACTATGAGGACACTGTATTTTCTTCGAAGGAAACACAATGGCCGAACAGTACCTCACTTAGGATCAGCTTGCTCTTTAATGTCTTTTTCAGCGGCCATGAGGGCATTGGTCAGTTCGTCCATATCACCGTTGAGTATGCTCTCCAGCTGATGGCTGGTAAAACCGATGCGATGGTCTGTCACTCGCCGGTCAGGAAAATTGTAGGTGCGGATTTTTTCGCTGCGGTCGCCGGAACCTACCTGGGACTTGCGCAAGGCTGATTCTTTTTGGAAAGCTTCCTGCTGCATATGGTCCAAAATACGGGCGCGTAAAATACGCATGGCTTTGGCGCGGTTCTTAAGCTGGGAACGTTCATCCTGGCAGACGACCACGGTGTTTGTCGGCAAATGCGTGATGCGCACGGCTGAATCCGTCGTATTAACGCTTTGCCCGCCGGGCCCGGAAGAACGGTACACATCGATCTTTAAATCTTTAGGATTGATTTCCAGATCAATTTCTTCAGGCTCAAATAAAATAGCAACAGTGACCGCCGATGTATGAATACGTCCCGAAGCTTCAGTCGTGGGGACACGCTGCACGCGATGGATGCCGCTTTCCCATTTAAGGCGTTTGGAACAATCTTTACCGCTTAAAGAAAACGAGACTTCCTTAACACCGCCGGCTTCAGTGTTCACATAGGACATCAGCTCAAGCTTCCAGCCTTTAAGATCAGCATACTTGGTGTACATGCGATAAAGGTCGCCGGCAAAAAGGCTTGCTTCCAGGCCTCCGGTCCCTGCCCTGATCTCAACGATAATATCTTTATCCGGTTCATTCTTGGAAGGGTCAAGAAAATCCGCAAGCTGCTGGGTCAAGCCCTGGGATTGGGACTCTAAATCACGAAGCTCACTCTGGGCAAGCTCCTTGAAATCAGCATCCCCTTTGGCCTTGACCATTTCCTGTAATTCAGCTATTTGGCTTAGAGTCTTTTGGTAAGTACGGTAAAGCTCCATGAGCCCCCCGAGACTGGAGAATTCTTTGGCTAATTTACCGTATTGATGGGAATCAGACAAAACATTTTCATCAGCTAGAAGTTTTTCCAGCTCATGATAACGTTCTTGGGCCTTGACCAATTTTGCTTCATCATTTGGTCTTAGCATAACGCTTGTTGAAACGCTCAATTCGACCCGCCGTATCAACGAGCTTCTTAGACCCTGTGAAGAAAGGATGGCATTGGGAACAAATCTCCACGCGGACCAATTTTTTGGTTGCACGTGTATGGATCACATTCCCGCAGGCGCACGTGATGGTGGCTGCTTCGTATGCAGGATGAATATTGGCTTTCATTGATTTCTCCTTGTTACATTAATTTTAGAACGCGTATAATACACTATTTGTTCATATTTTGCAAGAAATCTGAATTGGTCTTAAATTTGGAGATTTTATCGATCAAAAGCTCCATCGCCTCCGCGGAATTAAGGTCATTAAAGGCCTTGCGCAATAGCCAGGCGCGTTGTAAATCGCCTTCAGGCACCAATAACTCCTCATGACGGGTATTGGAACGCTTGAGATCAATGGCCGGATAGATGCGGCGCTGGAACAGATTGCGGTCAAGCTGAAGCTCCATGTTGCCGGTACCTTTAAATTCTTCAAATATAACTTCATCCATGCGGCTGCCGGTATCCACCAGGGATGTGGCGATAATCGTCAATGAACCGCCTTCTTCTATATTACGGGCCGCACCAAAAAAACGTTTAGGCTTGTGTAAGGCATTAGAATCCACACCGCCGGAGAGGATCTTTCCGGAATGCGGCACCACGGTATTATAGGCGCGGGCCAGGCGTGTGATGCTGTCGAGCAAAATAACCACATCGCGCTTATGCTCAACCAAACGTTTGGCCTTTTCAATGACAACTTCCGCGATCTGCACGTGGCGCTCGGCCGGCTCATCAAAGGTTGAGGCAATGACTTCCCCTTTGACAGACCGCTGCATGTCTGTAACTTCTTCCGGACGCTCATCGATCAAAAGCACGATCAGGATAACTTCCGGATGATTAGCGACAATGGCGTTAGCCATCTTTTGCATGAGCACCGTCTTACCGCTATAAGGCGGCGCCACAATCAAAGCGCGCTGGCCTTTGCCGATGGGAGTCAACAAATTAATAATACGGGTGGAAACTTCAGTCTGGGTTGTTTCCAGGTTCAAACGTTCTTTGGGATACAGGGGCGTTAAATTATCAAAGAATATCTTATCTTTACATTTCTCAGGATTTTCAAAATTAACGGCTTCAACCTTCAAAAGGGCAAAATATTTCTCCCCTTCCTTAGGCGGGCGGATCTGGCCGGAGACCGTGTCCCCGGTTTTAAGGTCAAAACGGCGGATCTGCGAAGGTGATATATAAATATCATCCGGACAAGGCAAATAATTATATTTAGCGCTTCTAAGGAAGCCAAAACCTTCGGAAAGGATTTCCAAGGTACCTTCGCCGAACATCAGCCCTTCTTTTTCTGCCTGGGCCTGCAGGATCTTAAACATCAAATCCTGTTTCTTCAGGGCGGAGGCGCCCTGAATGTCCATGTCGCGGGCGAGCTTGGTCAACTCCCCCATCTTCATGTCTTTTAACTGTTCTATATGGACCGTCTTCCCCTGCGGGTTGGCGGGCTTATAATCACCGTTGCCGTTTTCTTTAAGATCGTCCTTGTCCTGTTTTGTTTCTGTCCTGCTCATTGATTTCTCCTTTTAACTCTTTCTTTTTTTTAATCTATTAATTATCTCATCAACTTGTTTTCGCGTTTGCATGAGGCCATGGCTGTTGTCGATGATAATATCAGCCATGTCGCATTTTTCCTTGAGAGGCATTTGGAATTGAAGCCGGCGCATCATATCGCTGCGGGTCAACCCCAAACGCTTCTGGGCGCGCTCAATCTGCTGGGCACGCTTGGCTTTAACCACTATCGTTGTATCAGTGATTTTGTCCCATCCGGACTCAAATAGAAGTGGTACATCTAAAACGACAAAGGATTCATGTTTATATCGGGATATCAAACTTTTAACTACTTTGAGAGCCTCTGGATAAAGTATGTCGGTGAGTTTCTGTAATTCACGTGGATGTTTAAAAACAATCTTGGCCAATTCAGAGCGGTTAATCGTACTGGTTTTAAGTATAACACCTGGAAATATTTTTGCCACCTTTTTTACACATTTTTTACCGGGGGCCAATAAGTCGCGGGTGATGGCATCGGCATCAATGATTTTGATCCCCCGCTTGGCAAACATGGCAGCCACTGTTGATTTGCCTGTTCCCAGACTACCTGTAAGGCCTATGACAAACATTCTTGATAAACCCTCATATATTCCTTGGCAGATTTTTCCCAGGAAAAACGATAACGTAAAGCCTGCTCCCGTAAATCTTCCATATAGGCCTTCTGCTTATATACCTTCAGGGATTCTTCAACGGCTTCAATAAAAGCTTCCCTGGTGTATTCGGTAAACACAAAACCATTGCCGGTTTTATGGATAGGATCATAGAGGCGAATGGTATCTGCCAGGCCGCCGGTCTTATGCACAATGGGAATGGCCCCGTAACGCAAAGCAATCATCTGTCCCAGGCCGCAGGGCTCATATAGAGAAGGCATTAAAAAGAAATCTGAAGCAGCATAGATTTTGTGGGCAATGCGCTCATCAAATACCAGGAATTTACCCACATGGCGGGGATGGCGCTGGGCAGCGTCTTCAATCATGCGGTGATATTTTTTGTCCCCGACTCCCGTAAAAACAACCTGGCCATCCTTGGCAACGATACCATCAACAGCCTCCATGATAATATCCAAACCTTTTTGAATGCAAAGCCTGCCGACAAAACCAAACATCGGTATATTTTCTTTCAATGGCAAATCCAGGGCTGCCTGTACCACCAGCTTATTCTGCTGCTTGTTCTCATTGACAACGGCAGGACCGTAAGAAAAATCCAAGAACGGATCATCCACCGGGTTCCAGACATCATAATCCAGGCCATTTAAGATCCCATAAATATCCTGACTGCGGTTACGCAAAACACCGTCCAAGGCACAGCCTAATTCATAGGTCTGTATTTCTTTTGCATATTGGGGTGAAACCGTGGTGATGGCATCCGCATAAATAATCCCGCCTTTGAGCATATTGACCTGGTCATAAAACTCAAGGCCTTGAGTATGAAAAACGTTACCGTCGATGCCCAATTTTCCATATTGATTTTTGGGAAACACGCCCTGATAAGCCAAATTATGGATCGTCAGCACTGACCGGGCATTTTTAAAAAAAGGGTCATTGTGATAATTGGTTTTTAACAAAACCGGGATCAAAGCCGTATGCCAATCATGGCAATGCAAAATATCAGGGGAGAATTTTATTTCTTTTAAGATCCGGAAACTTTCATGGCAAAAATGCGTGAAACGCTCCAGATTATCCTGGTACTCGCCGCCTCCTTCACCATATATGCCTTCCCTGCCGAAATAATGGTTATGCTCAACAAAACAAACCCGCACATTCTCGCCGATGTGCACAATGGGCGTGGGTGCCTTAATATTAGAAGTTTTATAACGCGGGGTGATAATGACAACCTCATGCCCTAATTTCTCCAAAGCCGGAGGCAGGGCCCCGCAAACATCCGCTAACCCGCCGGTCTTGGCAAAAGGCACTACTTCTGAGGCGCAAATAACAATTTTCATATTTCCCCTATTATCATTCCCTTACTTATAAATACTGTCATTCCCGCGAAAGCGGGAATCCATACACGCGTGTTGGCTGATACCGATATATTTTTCTGCTAAAATTTGACGTTCACGCTGGTAGCGTGGTTTCCCAATTTACTTGGTCACGCGTATAGATTAGCCGAATGCAACGTTGTCAAATTTCTCACGCAGAAAAACATATCGGCATCAGCCCTCTAATGTACTAAATCAACTAAACTAGTCTGTCCCTATTTTGAAAATAGTTCTGCTAATTGATCAAAGCCTATATAGAAATCTGAACCTTCTTTCCTAATTTGAGCCAAATATTCTTTAATTTCTTGATTATTATATGCTAAAAGTAAATCATAAGAAAAATCATCGTAAATAAGTTTTTTATTAATTAATCCCATTTTATAAACGTCATATAATTGATCGTAAACACCCAAGAATCCCTCTAAATCGTCTTCATCAAAGGAACCACCATGGCTCTTTAAAAGGACTTTCTTATCCTCAATTGCGAAAGTTATATTAAGGTTTGTTCCATTAGAAAGCTTATCGTCAAACTTTAACATATTTTCTTCATATAGATTATTTTTAGAATAATTCATTTGAGCTACAGTAAGATATGTTCCTACTCCAACGACCACCAAGAATTGAATAATGGTCATGGTTCTCGACCAAAATTCCCATTTATCTAAGAATACTTTCTCTTTTTTAGTCATAAAATAATAAATACTCTTTTTTCAACTCTTTATAAAAAAGAGGGGAAACCGCTCGCAGGCTGATGTTGATATGTTCTTTTTGCGTAAAAAAATCTGACCCTTCGCTTTTGGTTACCACCTTTCGCGTGACCAAATAATTGGGAAACAACGTCTCCAGCGTGAACTAAGATTTTTAGCAAAAAGAACATATCGATGTCAGCCGTCCATGCGTGTCATGGATTCCCGCTTTCGCGGGAATGACAAAAGATTGCTTCGTCACTTCGTTCCTCGCAATGACACTGGTTATCCAATCTTTTCCATCTCAAGCCAGTTGGGGCCGACCTTAACGGATGTTTTCATGGGCACTGACAGGTCCATGGCGCCTTCCATTTCCTCACGCACCAAAGATGACATTGTTTTTACTTCCCCTTGAGGCACGTCGAAGACAAGCTCGTCATGGACGGTCATGATCATCGTTGAAGATAATTTCTGTTTGGCCAATTGGCGGCTGATCTTGACCATGGCGATCTTGATGATGTCCGCGGCCGTGCCCTGCATGGGCGCGTTGATGGCCTGGCGCTCGGCAAACTGGCGCAATCCCATATTGCGGTTATGGATATCCGGCAAATAGCGACGGCGGCCGAACAAGGTCGTGACATACCCCCAATCACGGGCCTTCTGGATTTCCCCATCCAGAAATTGACGCACCTTGGGGTAACGTAAAAAATACTTATCAATAAAATCCTGGGCTTCTCTGACGCTTACGTCTAAATCTTTGGCCAGACTAAAAGCGCCCATGCCATAGACGATACCGAAATTGATCCGTTTAGCCGCATACCTCATTTTATCGTCCACCTTGCTCTCAGGCACCTCAAACATCAGGGAAGCCGTGTAACGATGAATATCGCCATCGCCCTTGCAGGCTTTTTTCAATTCTTCGTCGCCGGCCAAATGCGCCAGGATCCTCAATTCAATCTGGGAATAATCCGCGGAAAGCAATACATGCCCTTTTGTATACGGCACAAATGCACGGCGGATACGCTGTCCGAATTCCGTACGGACAGGGATATTCTGCAAGTTGGGATTATTGGAACTTAAACGCCCGGTCTCAGCCCCGGCCTGGTTAAAGGTCGCATGCAACCGATGCGTCTTGGGATCAACCAGCAATGGCAAGGCATCGATATAGGTGGATTTTAACTTAGACATCTGACGGTACTCTAAAACCAAAGCCGGTAAAGGATGCTGGCCGGCCAATTTTGTCAAAACTTCCTCATTCGTTGAGAAACCTGTTTTTATTTTCTTGGCCGTCGGCAATTTCAGGCGTTCAAACAGGATCTCGCTTAATTGTTTGGGCGAATTAACATTAAAGGGCCCTCCGGCGATCTTAAACAAAGACTTTTCCAACTCGACAATCTTACTTTCGCATTCTTTGGAAAGCTCTTCCAGCACCTCCACATCGAGCCTGACACCACTCGCCTCCATCTCAAAGAGCGCACCAGATAAG